>CESI01138543.1_pt1 | contig 13139 bp, 11 predicted proteins | sample 356301 | NCBI WGS metagenome assembly CESI01 (sample SAMEA2621423, study PRJEB7988) | marine metagenome | biome: marine biome (ENVO:00000447); feature: deep chlorophyll maximum layer (ENVO:xxxxxxxx); material: "saline water (ENVO:00002010), including plankton (ENVO:xxxxxxxx)" | depth 40 m | reverse complement strand
CATCTGCACTTCGTTCGGACATGGTCAGGGTAAAAATCACCATGACGCGAGGGGAAGATTCTGAAGCGGATGTATTGGTCGTGTCAGAAGATACGGTGTACACTGCCAGCCACCTCATTGATTTGGACGGAAAAACATGGCGAATCCGAGCTATCCATACCGGCCGTGGAAGGACACTTCGGGGCACTGTTGAAGCACCTGACATCAAGCGAATGTATCTTCACGAACCTCCGAACCCGGAACACTTCGAACCAAGAACACCACGGGAACGCCGACAAGCCTGGAAGGAAGGACGATTGGGATTCAACCCAAATCCAATTCTTCCAAAAGAAATCGTCAAGAAAGGCGTAACACCGTCCAACAAGCGGAAAAAGAAAAGACCTCGAAATTGATCATGGGCGGTTTGTCCACGGCATGATGAATGCCTTTGCTACCTGAGCGCCAACAGTTGGGTTTTCCTTCAAGCGACGGATGCTGTACTCGTACCATTTTTCCCCATACGGGATGTACACCCGGGTACGGTGACCATCAGCAGCGAGTTTTCTTCGAAGTGGGCCTCGCACACCAAGGAGCATTTGGAACTCATAACCTGGGCCTTTGAACGACCGAGCAGGCCCTGCATTTGGTCGAGGATCTGCAATTCCCGGCCCCATCCCATGCGATTCAAGAGCGGATTTAGCATGATTAATGACGGGAAGGTCGTGGCTTGCAATGGAGCAGTATGAGCCCGCAGCAAGCATTCGATCAATTGAAGCATTGGTCGCATCAACAATGTCTTGGTACGTAGCGTAGGAAATCTCTTCAGGCTCCAGATAAATGCCCTTACAAATCCTGTAATCAGCAGCGGGCCCAAGTGCGACTTCCAAATCGTTAATGTCATCAAGTGTCCTGAACAATCGGCCTTGGAGAACCGTCCCCACATTGTCCAATCCCTGCCTGTGAAGGTCAAGAACAACTTGAATCGTGTCCGAAGTGACCCGATGGTCCTCCATGTCCAAGCGAACGAACATGTTTCGTTCGTGGGCCATTTTTACGAGACGTTCGATGTTTTTCATTGCCTCTTTCTTATCGATTAAAAGACCAAAAGCGGTGGGTTTTATGGAAAGGTTAGCGTCGAGTTTATGCTTGGTTATTGCCTCGACAACGCTGACATACTCATCAAAGAAGTACTTGGCTTGGTCCATGGTTGTGATCTCTTCTCCTAAGACATCAACAGTGAAGCACGCCCCTTCAGTGCTCAATCGTTGCATCACACGGACGGCGTCGTCGAGTGAAGGCCCAGCGACATAGCGACGTGAAACCCAACCTACGAACCATTTCGGCATCCGCACGGTAGCGGCGACCACAGTCCGAGAAAACAGTCCTACCACGGCTTCACCTGACTCTGTGTCAGCATAGGGGATTCTTGAGGCTTGTTGCGCAATCACTTGCTAGAGGACGAGCGTTTGGCCAATTCAAGAACGCCTTGACGTTTCAGCAGAGGCGCACCGAGGTCCTCAAGATGGGCCCTAATGGCTTGCCTCTGCCACCCTTTGAAGGCCTTTTTATCCATGGAAAAAACAAGATTTCCATTGGGAAAGGCACATTGTGTTGAACGGTAAGCGGCAGTAATCGATTGGCGCCAAAAACCCGTGGCTTCTTGCCCGTCCTCGGGTTGCGAGTCAAAAGGAAGTGCATAGGTGGCAAGCATATGCCCAAGCCAGACACCAGATTCTGCAGCCGTAAGGTTGCCTCGGGGTGCATAGTGGCCTCCTCCGAGCGTGATGAGAACGGGTTCTCCGGCATTCACAGAGGCATCCCAAGCACCCAAACCTTCACGGCCGTCCAATCCAAGGCCTTCGTGAATGAGGAGAGCAAGAACTTCAGCAGCACCAAGGTGGCCCCAAGTTTCCGAGGTTGAGCCAATCTCAATGAAGAGGCACGGGACCTTCAACCAAGGACCATGGTGAGTGACTTCAAGAGAAACATCGAATTCAACGTCAAAGTTTTCCCGCTCCGCTCGTTCAAGGAGCGATCGCCACCACGAAGCAAGACGAGTGGATGGAGGGGGGGCATCACCTGCCTTTCCCCCGAATGGCGCCTCACTTTGAGGATCTAATTGCATGACACCAATGGGGTGTAATGTAAGGCAGGCTCGACCGCTCTTTGCCACGTGCCGTGATGGAAATATTACCTCATTCACGCGTTCCCCTGTCGCTGAAAACCAACGTTCATCGATGTCGTCCTCGCGCAAGACACCTTTTGGAAAAATCCACATCCGCACATCGAGATAAGCATAGGCCGGCATCCCTTCAACTGCCTTCGTGACCTTCCAATCTGCGAGGGTGCGGACGATGTCCGCTTGATTGGTCGAGGCAATATCCCCCCCACTTACGACGATAAGCACGACACCTTGGCTATCCACGGGCTGTCGAGGAGCCCTCCGCTTTTGTAATATGTGGCGTGGGAGGATTGACAAACCACGCCCTCAAGGATGATGCATGACGGCCCCTCTACCACCAAAGGTTCCGTTCCACGCCCTAACGATTGAAAAGCACGAACAAGGGTACTTGGCCGTTGGTATTGATGGTGAATTCCTGCGACTCAATGAGCAACTGGAACCTATTGGTGAAGTTCGTAGACCTTTTCCAATGAGCGTCAGAAACACCTGTATCGCAGATGGCGTATTCGTTGGAACCTGGATTGATCATGAATTACTAATGGCACGTATGGCTGCTTTTGACTGCACTCAACCCATGTTGGATGGCCCTGAAAAAGGTGATCTGCGTACCCGTACCACCATCGAGGCAGCTCACCACCCCAAAGGCTCTACCTGGTCACACGTACTGGACGCTGAACCATTAGCACTCTGTGGCAACGATGATGGTTTTGCGTTCGTTCTTTACAAAAAAGGCATTTATGCTATGGGTAATGATGCTGGAGAGCATTGGCGAGTCGAATTACCAACCTGGCCGGAGTTGAAGAAACTGCCACGGGCAAATGATGTCATAGCAGCGCATTTTCAAGATACATACCTCAAGGTCTGGTCACGCGGGGGGGGCCAATTGACCTATGACGCCAAGAATGGTGATCTCATTTCAACGGGTATTTTCACCTATGATGGCGTCTTAGAAAGCGTCTACTTGGATGGGAAACAGGAACTTTTGGTCTATGACAATGGTGGATTGGTTTGGCGCTGTGAAGATGAAATTTTGGCTCAAGGCAAGTTGGGTGGTCCTGTTCAGCATGCAGTATGGTCACACGAAGATCAGGCATGGCGAATTGCAGGGTGGAGGGAAGAGGTTTTCCTTTCAGCAAAGGGCTTTGAACGAAGCATCATGGAAGAAATCCCAGTGCACATTATGGTGAAAAATGGTACAACCATACTTTTGCTTAACAATGGCGAATGGCTACTGTCAGCGTACTGACAAGCATAATTCAGTGAGTTGAAACATTGCTTAGGTGAGACTCACTCAAGCGTGGTCGTGTAGCCACAGCGACCGCATGACTTGCGATCTTTGTGAGCAGCCATGAACACGCCGGGGCCGCACTCTGGACAGAATTCAGCGTTGCGAGTCAAGGTACCGTCTTCATTGACAGTGTACTTCGACCACTTTGCACCAGCCTTAGGACCGTCGCCCATCACTCGTCACCTCCTTCAGAGGATTCTTCAGCTTCTGGTGCCTTGGCAGACCAGAATTGCTCGTGGCGCTTGTGAATGTATTCAGGTTCCACATTCATTGAGGCTTCGTTGTCGTAGATGAATGCGGTTCCTGTAGTCAATGGTTGTCCGAAGCGAGTGCTGCAGTTTTTCACGACGATGCAGTCAGGGTTTGATCCTGGTTCAAGTGTTCGAACGAGATCCATAACTTCCTTCCTTGAAGGGGTCGACATTCCGAGGTGTTGCCAGCGGAAACTAATCTCCACACGGTTGAGTAATTTGTTTTCGATTCTGTTTACGATTTGCATACTTTTCATCTCCTTATCGGTTGCTTACTTTGAGGGCGTACTTGCCCGGTCTGTCCACTTCCAATTTCTTGGCAATATCGGAACGGCTAGGATTGATGATGATCACATAGCCTTGGTGATCGGTAGAGACTGGTGCCGAAGGGCAGCGGGAACATTGATCGATGCCGTCTTCAAGGACGAGGTGGCATTCTGTGCATGCAAAAGGAATCTTGACCATACCGAATCACCTCACTCATTGTCTTCATCAAGCCAGCTGTGGCATCCTAGACCTGGTTGCTTGCTCGTCAAACCAATCTTGGAGCGGCGAGGGTCAGAAGTGTCAGGTGAGAGCGAAACAATTCGGGCCCGAACGGAGTTTCCTACACCGATGCGACGGCCTGTTTGGCGTCCTTCAATCCAGCCCATGCCGACGTTGGCATCGACCATGTCTTCCATGATCTGGGACTTGTGGAGGAGTGCTTCCATAGGGCCAATTCGGACGAATGCTCCGAATTCATTGACTTCGGAAACTGCGCCTTCAACGACTTCGTAGTCTTCCATGCAGAACAGAACTGCATCAAAGCGAACACGCTGGTAAATGGCGCCGTCACCGTGAATAATTCGTCCACGGCCAAGTGGCTCGTGATTTGTGGTGAGGAGAATGAAACGGTTTTCTTCATCGAAACGCCCTTCAAACGCAGTCATCGACAAACGGTCGATGTGGTCATTCAGCGATGCGCCTTTGCGCATGTATTCCGCAGGGATGCGGATCGTGTCTTCCCTTGATACAATTTTGTACATCGTGTTCACCTCTGCGGTTAACAGTCCAGAAGGGAGAAGTGAAGAGGAGTGGGGAACCCATTCCGTCCTTCACCGGCACGCGCCTCTGGAGAGAAGTCAACCGTAGTCATTCTCGCCACCGACGGCCTCTATTTAATCCACTCGCATCAATTAACGCTTCCAGTTAAGGAAAAAAGGAGACAATGTGTCTCGATTTGGGCATTACAAATCCCTCACAGAATGGCACATTTTAGAACCATTCCGCCATAAGCCATAACAACCCCCCGAACCTGCTTAGCATTCATGACCGGTAAAACGCGTGACGGCGGGGGCAAATCTGCCTCGGCTCTGCTTCCGGTTTTGATGTTCCTGTTGGCCTCCCTTTCCCCTATCTTGGTCGCCAGCCCTGACGATGCTCATCTGGAAGCAATTCACATCCCCCTATCAACCGGTGAAAGTGACTATTGGTCGGGATTAGAACAGCCCTGGGGTCAGTTCGCTCGAACCCCTACCCACAACGCTACGATGCCAAGCCATGGGCCTGATGGAGGTCCTGGGGAAGGGTACGTCAACGAAACGACAATGCTTGGCACCATCGAGACACCCGGTGTCAATTGGGTCGCACTTGATGGCACAAACGGTGCAGACACATATGGTTCGATCATCGGCGACTTTTCAGCAAGCATCACTGCGCCTGAAGCCGCTCAAGAGCGATGCGCAGATGAAGACCTGTTCGCAGTCTTAGTCCACAGCGACACCACCGATACGTACCTAAGCCTCGTAGCAGGTGATGATGCGAAGATTGCTTGGCAGGTCAACATCGGGGAAACTAACGACGTAAGATCAACGCCCGTCCTGTTCGATGTCAACCAAGATGGGCGCCAAGAAATTGTTCTTGTTTACGACACACAAAACGCCCTCAACATCGAATTGTGGTCGCCAGAACTTACCTGCAGCGAATCAGGGTGGGAAAAAACTGGTCATGAAAATGAGCTGATGTGGAGCTACACCGATGTCGATTACAGAATCGGGATTGCGAGTCCACACACGCCGTCGTCTCAAAGCAACCACCTCAGTGTCACCCAACCCTTGTTGGCAGATTTGTCGCTCGACGGCACCCCTGAATTGGTGCTTGCTGCCGTGGATGAAACCTCAAACGATCCGACCGTTCTCGCCTTCACAATGACCACAAGCGCCCCATCTAATGCGGACTGGGAAGTGGCACTCGACCGTGGAACCCACCCCTCTAGCCCTGCGTGGGCAGCCCTGGATGCCAGCACAACAGCCATCGTCTTGACCACCATTGACGCCAATGGTGGTTCAATGTGGATTTGGAGAATCGATGGTGCTTCTGGTTCACTGGATTGGGAGCGTGTGGCAGTGCAGGGAACTGATTCAGATTCGGATGCTCCAAGGCTGAGGCTGCCAGGCCCAGTAATCGCCCAACTGGATAGCGATGACGCTCCGGAAATGATCTTAACAGTCCCTACGGACGCCAATGGCCGTACTTCTGGACTCGGTGCACGCTACATCGGGATGGAGATGACCTCGACCGATGAAATCTTTAATTTCCGAGCACCAAATGGTTACGCTGATGCAGAACCACTCGTGATTGACACAACTGGCGACGGCATCGATGATCGTTTGTGCTGGGTCACATGGTATTCAGAATCACAATTCTCGTTCAACCGTAAGGGGTTGGCAGGGTGCCACGATATCAGTGACGATACACCATTCAAGGAATGGTCGAGGGATTTACAACGCGGCAACGGCAATGATAACGATGAGATTGCCGTAGCATCTCCGCTGTGGATGGATATCGATGGTAGCGGTGCTCCCGAACTGATTGTACCGTTCGGCATGCGACTGTGGGCGTTTGATGGAGAGACTGGTGCTTCAGCAGACATCAACAACGCATGGTCATCACCGCTGGCCATGCCTCACAGGGTGTGGGCAAGCCCCGCTGCAGCCGATATGGACGGCGATGGGACGATCGACCTGCTCATTGGAGACACACTTGTCTCGCAATTGGCAACTGACCTTGCACCTCTCGCGGACGGACGTGGTATTAGTTTCAACCCAACCAGCCCAGATCCAGGAATACAAGTCACCGTCACTGGTCAATTTTCCAACGTTGGAACTCTTGACAACCAAGAAAATGTGGATGTGGTTCTGCAAATGAATGGAAATGAAATCGCTCGGCAGCGCTTTGCTGATGTCGAACCGGTATCCCCGAGCGGTGAGGGAGGTCCACTGACGTTTAGTGCCACATTTATTGCCGAACTGGGTGAACATGAGTTCAACATGGTGTTGGATGTCAACAACAACCTTACTGAAGCAAGAAAGGACAACAACAACGCCACAGCCACCCTCACGATTGTCGACCCCTATGTGGCACGCATCGACCCACCTCTCGACCCAATTCGAATCTCTCCTGGGACAACACAGACCATCAATGTCGGTTTGTTGGCAACGGGATCACGCACAGCAGATTGGACTTTGGAAATTGATGATACTGCATTGCCAGAAGGGTGGAATTTTACGCCAAGTTCCGCTACAAGCATGGGTTACACACTCGCACCTGATTCGGCCGTCAACGTCGATTTTGATGTTACCATCCCATCAACGGCTTTGGGTGATGAAAACTCATTTGTCGATTTGACGTTGGTCCTTGACGATGACTCGAGCATCACAGCCACCCTCCGACTCCCATTGGAAGTCTTGAGAACACGTGGGTTATCTGTGGTTGGCCCGTCGGGTCTCGGTGAATCAGCAGGTATCGGCCGGCCCAACCATGAAGCAAGTGCCTGGCTGGTTGTGGAAAACCTAGGAAATGCTCAGGAATCAACAACATCGATTGATTGGACCGCACCATCATGGGGAGGTACGCCCGGGTTGTTCACTGCCGATGGAACAGAAGTGTTCTCACTCACGCTCGGCCCAACTCAAGACATCGAATTGTTTGCCAGACTCCCAGTACCAGCAGGTGCAGCCCTTGGCACTTCAAGCAGCAGCATGCTCACATTGTGCATAGGTAGCGGAGAATCAACACTTTGCCAAGACTTGGATGTCACCTTCCATGCCAGCGAACTCCAAGCAGCGCCATCGCACATTCGAACCCTACCCAACGCGACATTGAGTTGGGACATCACCACCAACCTTCCGTCTGGTGGCTCTTTGGAATGGAACATGGCTGCTGCACAGATGATTCACACCGGTTGGCAGTGGACTGCAACAGGAGATGTTGCCGTCAACGGCACGACCCTCGAAATGTCGGGTGCACCCAATGCCGTTGCCTCGGGTACACTTCACCTCAACCTACCAGTGAACGCTGTTCCACAGCGCCATGTGTTCTCTGTAGCAGAATCAAGTGAAGACCACCATCAACTCAACATATCGCTCCATGTGTTGCAAGTGTTCCGTTCATCGGCATCGGTCCTGGATCCTTTACCTATCACTGAGGGCGAAGCCGTCTCCCTTACGGTGAATCAAACCCAATCCATTTTGCTCCGGTTGGAAAACCCTGGAAACGGCCAAGATGATTTCGTTTTGACTGGTGTCGCGCTGATCGGTGCCACCATGTCAGAGGCACCTCAAGTGGAGTTCACAATTTACAACCCGCAACGCACGTTAGGCCCCCTTGCGACAACAATAGCCACAGTGGATGTGGTTCTCGCCGAAGACATCCCTGCTTTGGCCCCGTTCAACCTCGCCTTCACTTGGACATCACAGGGTCAGGAAAATATTGCTTCGACTGCAATTCTTAAGGTGCAAGCCGAACCAGATTACCAATGGTTGATTGAGAACATCACCTCCTCTTCCCAAACAGTTCAACCAAGCGAAGAAGTAACGGTGGATTTCAACATCACAAACATCGGCAATACGCCTGATGTGCTTACAGTACTGCCAACATTCAGTGTCGAACATGCTGGAAATGATTCATCCGTTTGGGAAAGTTCAACGCTCATGACCGATGCGGTCGCTGTGAATGGATCGCGATCCCTTACCGTTGTGTTCACGGTACCTTCAACGGCGTGGTTCACAACAGAAGCCGACCTAACGCTTCACCTATATTCGGGCCAAGTGGCGGTGGCAAACGCAACCGTTCAATTCACGGTAGCCCACGCATCAGCATGGAGGTTCAACCTTTCAGACACTTCACTGACCATTGCTCCAGGCGGAGAAAACCTCACCCTGAAAGTGGATCAACTCGGTAACCATCCTGAGGAGCCATGGTTCACAAAAGCTGGGCAAGGCTGGCCGATTACACTCCCAAGCAACGGTGCGGTCGTTAACCCGGGTCAATCCACAACAGTGACCGTGTTCGTCACACCTCCGGAGGATGCTTTAGCTGGAGAAGTTGGAGTCCTGCGGATTCGAATCTCGGATGCCAATGGTGCTGGACAAATTGTTCAAGAAATACCTGTTCGGGTTGGAGAGGAAGCGAACATCAGCATCGAACATAGGGGCACATGGAAGGTCAATTCAGACGGTGGCATGCCGACAGCTTGGATTGAAAATTACGGTAATGATGTTGCTGTGATGGAAGTCGCTGTTGCAGGATTGCCCAGCGGTTGGGTTCTGAACGGCTCAAGCCAAGTTGTTGTGGCTCCCGGCCAAATGCTTGGGTTACCATTGATGCTCACTCCCGATGCGTCTTGGAATGAGCAGCGTTTCATGGTCACGATTGATGTAACCCACCCTACCCTTGGTCTCATTTCGCACGATATCGAAGTTGAAGTGGGCACGCATACCTTCCACAGCACCCCGGTTCATTCCGCCCGTTCAGGGACACTTGTGAGCATCCTGTTTGGCCAAGCGGTGGATGGCGGACTCACAAGCACAGACAGTGTGAATTTGCAAGAACAATCCGTTGATGTGACCATTGGCTCTGTTTCCAATGAAGTGCTTCTTCAATCAACGTTTGATGAAACCGATCGAATGTCCATATACCTCTCGGGCTATGAATTGCCAGTCGTGAGCGTTGATTGTGACCTCAATGTGGCAGCGTTCTCTACCCTTGGACAAATCAATTTGAACAGTAATGTTGGCGAATGCGATGTGATTGCATCCTCAGAGGAGGAGCTTAGAGCTACACTCCTCTTGGTATCCGATCGTGGCGAAACCGTACCTCTAAGAATCAGTAATTTCGTTCTTGCTGCAGGAGCCAACGGAACTTATGACCTCAATGTCACCGGTTGGAAGCCGTCTGCAGGAGAACGGACTGTGACCGTGATGGTGGTTGATTCATACGGACGAATCTTGGAAGAACAGTCAATCGAAACGGTGGCAAGGGCCTCGGATTGGAACGTTGGAATTTTCTCATTCAATGCCAATGAAGACCTCACTATCAGCATACAGCGCACCGGTTGGACCGTCCTAAGTGATGTGAATTGTCAAGTATTGGTGGAGAATTTAGACTCCGATTGGAGCACTGTCAAACTCGTTGATATTGCTGGAAGCGATTTTGCGCCTGTTGTCACCATGCCAGCACCAACTGGAATGGCCCAAGACGATGAACTCAGGGCTACCGTTTCATGCGATGCTCCATACGATGTTGATGATGATGTGGAAGATGACCAGAAGATTGCCTTCTACAGTGCTCCTGCGCAACCAATTGTAGAGACCAGCGAAGTCCTTGTGAGCATTGTTGTTGCAACAATCCTTCTGATTGTAGCCTTCCTGGCAGGTGCAACTCGAACGGAAAAAAAGCCCGCACGAACCCCTCGTAAGGACGCAAAAGAAGCAAAGAAAGAAGTTGAGAACACTGAGGAAGAGCCTGTACCAGTCGAAGAAGAAATCGATGAGTTCTCTTTCGAACCTGCAGAGGAAGACAACGAAGTACCAATACAAAATGAAACCGCCCAAGCCCTGGTTGAATCCATCGAAGTCATCGACCTCCCAGATGAAGAAGACGCAACACCTTCTGGACGCTTGGCATCCATGCGAGATGAAATCACCACCGACCGACCTTCTTCGGAGGGACGTCAAGATCGCATGCGGAAATTCTTCGGAAACGAGTGACCCTGCACGAAGCAAGCCCTTATGACAGATTGGTGGAAGCCGCAGTCATGGACCTTGGTGCGCTGGACGGATCGACAAGCCCATTCATCACCCTTGATGCGTGTGATGGCGATTTAGTTCGCACACTTGTCCCTGCCATAGAGGCAAGTTTCAGTGGAAATAACCAACCATGGTTTGATGCTCTTAAAGCCCATCCAAGGGTACATCGAAGGCTCAACGAACAAGGGATCGAAAACCCAAGCGAGCGCTCAAGCATACAATGGGATGATCCGACCCTTCTCTTTACCGCAACTGTAGAGTTGACCTCTGAAGGCCGTTCACTCCCTCTTGGGGATGGGAAAGCTCGAGAGCGCATTGGCAGGTTTCCGCATGGCGATGGGTCGCCAATCAGTTACATGATTGAGTACATGCGACCAAACAACCAGGCGACGACATTGACACAGCGAATGGGTGTCGAAGACATCCTTGCCCTACTGGGTCAACTCAATTCCGGATTGTGCGACCAGCACATGGGTCATCACCGATACAATGAGGGAAAAGCAGGATTGGATATTCGAGGGTACCTCACTGGTGACGAGGTTGCATCCCTTCGAAAGGGACTTGCAGGTCGTGGCTGGAGCGTCACCGCAGACGAACCAATCGACGGCGGTATGCGAGACGCAAGCAAGAACCTCATTGCAGTTTTGCGAGCGGCTGAACGAAGAAGCGTCGGCGTGTTCCTACGCTCGCATTCGTGATCAGAACTCTTGTGAAGTCAATCGCTCGTACATTGAAGCATACAATGCCGCTGTTGAATCAATAACAGATTGTGGTAGGGCCGGAATTGCCGGGTCCTCTGCGCCACTGTCCCGGGCTGCCTTCAGGTTGGCTTGGTGGCCGGTTTCGATGTAATGTGTACGAACCGATTCCTTTGAAAGTTCAATGCATTCACCGTTAGCGTATGCTTCTGCATCCCACCATCGGTCTTCATCCAGGGTGCCAAAGGTATCGACAAGGACAATCTTACGGTCAGGACCGAGAGCAAATTCCTTCTTTCCATCAACGTGAATGAGGCCATTCTTAGCTGCTTCACGTTCGATGAGGGCGTCGATTCGCAGAACTGCATCAAATATGGATGCAAGTTCTTCCTCGGTGATGTTGGAAATTTCCAGTGCTTCTTCGTTTGTAATGTTGCGGTCATACGCTTCGAACTTGGTGGTGACCTCCAGGAAGGGTTTGACAAGCTTTGCGCCGTATTCGCAATCTTCAGCCACGCCAAGTTGTTCAGCAGTCAACTCCCCACGCTGGAATCTTCGCCAAGCGGAGCCAGAGAGGTAATGCCTGCAGATGATTTCCAATGGCACGAACACCCATTCCATATCACGTGGAATCATTCCGGGTTCCTTGATGATCTCGACCTTGCGAACGAGGCAGCGTTCTGAACCGTTCACTTCGATGAGGTGGGTCCCACAGATGCCTTCTTCTTCGATAAGTTTGAACCAATGAGCCGTCGTACGGTTGAGGGATTCACCCTTACGAGGGATAAGGGATGGAATAATTTGGTCAAACACTGAAATCTGGTTTGTAAACCGAAATTCGAGGATGTCTGGGTCGTTGGTCGACCACACTTGCTTCACTTTGCCTTGATAGAGCATCTCTGCCATACCTTAGGACCGTAAAGATAGGTCTTTGAACATTTCAGTGGGGTATCTTGAATCAAATGAGCCCAAGAGCGTCTTCCATTCGGTTCAATTCGGGACCAGTGGTTTCCGATCCAGCAATGATTCCATTGTTCGAAGCACAGGAGCCCGCACCCACGTAAGGGGAGCCAAAGGCCACTGTTCCGACCATTGGAGGTACACCGAGAACGTCCTCGATGAGGATGACCTCTTCGGGGGTGACATCGGGGTGAAGAAGAACGCCTTGATCATTGGTTACGCCGAGGCTCCCTACAACATCCTGCCCAGCGATGGTTGTGGCAACAACTTGAACGCCCATCACATCGGCCATAATTTCTAGTCCATCCTCAGGGATGCTAGGAGATGCGACGATGCCACGCTCGTTGACAAGGAGGAGGTTTCCTGCCGTATTGACACCACCTTCCATAACGATGACGTCGCCAAAGGCAGTGAGGGCATCGATATCGGTTTCCGTTGCAATGTCTGCTACGGCCATACCACGGCTGTTTCCAGCGATGAGGGCTCCAATGAGGTTGGACCCTCCAACAGAAATTGGATGCATTTCAAGTTCCAGACAAGTCTCTATTTTCTCGAGAACGTGGACGGGTAATTCTGCGGGGTGGAGGACAACATCGCCTACAGTTGCAAGGTGAATACCGACCTGGTCGCTGCCAAATATATCTGCGGTGTCAATTGGCATGCGGATGTCCTCTTTTGGGGTGCTGTCGGGTATGTTTTATCAGTCTATTG
>CESI01083933.1_pt1 | contig 13157 bp, 11 predicted proteins | sample 356301 | NCBI WGS metagenome assembly CESI01 (sample SAMEA2621423, study PRJEB7988) | marine metagenome | biome: marine biome (ENVO:00000447); feature: deep chlorophyll maximum layer (ENVO:xxxxxxxx); material: "saline water (ENVO:00002010), including plankton (ENVO:xxxxxxxx)" | depth 40 m | reverse complement strand
GTGTTTTCTGCCTGGTCGTTGGTACAATTTTTACCGAACCTGATTTTAGTCGACCTCTCGACCGTCGGTAAGTTCTTGACCATTTAATATAGAATGCCATTTTAATTTGCGTAAAGTAAGGCGGCGAGGCCATTTTGCACCCTAAGTATGTTATAGCTTACGGCATATATAGGGTCTAGGATCTTCATGGACTCGCTCATGAGTTTAACTGTATTTAGACGACTAAAATTTAGGGTTCCTGTGGGCTGAAGGGAACTTGTGGAAATACAGAAGGGGTACAAGAAGAAATCTGGGGATGCCACAAAGTTAGTGTGATAATAGTGGCTTACATCAATGAAATGGGGTTTACCCCAACGATAGTTTTCCAAATCTACACCATTAATATTCAACTTGATCTTGTTTGTGGGTGATGTGAGAGCGCTATTAGTTGTAGTGTTAGAAGATGCCAAGTATTTCACGGGATGATTGAACGTGAGTTCTTGTATTTTCGTTCCGGAAGGGATACTTTTTTGTACTTGGGTGATGAGGATGTTATGAGTACGAGAAGCAATATTTCCACGTTCTTCAGTGTCAAGATAGTAATAATTGGCATAACATTCTACATTGTAGTTTGCAGCTTGGGATGCCCAATTAATCCTAATTTCCACATTATGGTAGTTTAATGCAACGATTGGGATAGCTAGACTAGGGCTTTCACAGTGGAAAAATCTGAGAGGGTAAAAAAACGACCGAGCAGATATACCTGGGTGGGTACCTTGAGCACTCTTCGATACATTTGTGGCAAAAGTATCCACGGCAATGTTTTCTGTGAATACAGCGTCATGTTTATCAACAACGGAACCCCCAATTAAGAGCTCGACGCTTTCGATGATATTGTCCCACCTTTGGGAATCGAGGGCGGTTGTATTATCATCTATAGTGAAATATACATGACCTAAAAGATCACCAGATCGTTCAAATTGAACACTGGATAACGAGTTGTTTCTCACCGCTCCGTGGATTGTTTGCTTTTCGACGGATTGTGAGAAATTAGCATGCCTTTTGAAAGTTGAATTGAAAAATGACACTTGGGGATCACCTACGATCCATTCATCCTGAGCGCCGGCTGCCATCAATTGAACAATACCTGGGGACATGGTATACTATAGTAAAAGGAGAAAATTACAGGTTGGCTTTTCTACACACGAAACGAATTATTAAAAAATTATCCTTAGCAGGACTTGATGGCACAATTGGGGTACCATCTTGATTACGAATATTAACGGTGAAACGGTCAATACTGTTAATTGGGTTCACATATTGAGTCACTAATGAATAGTTATCTTTGTAAAGAAATGTCGCAGTACCTTCACCAACAATACTAGCGAAAGAATTACGAACAATACTTCTAGACGCTTGACCATTTGGTTCATTAGAAGCACGCTCCGTGAAAATACTGTCAAGCTCCTCTATGGAAACGTAACAATGTTTAGTCGCCGTGGTGGTGTTAATTCTAGCAGCTAACAATTTAGCCTGTACAACATTTTTCAGTGGTTGTTGAAGATGACAAGTGAAAGTATTGGCAGTAGTCTGTCCAATGGAATCAATAGTCACGGTGTGGTATTCGTGCTGAAGGTCTGGAATCAACTGAGTAGGAGTTGTAATCAGCGCCATATATTATTAGCTTAGATTAAAGATCCACCAATTCCATCTGTGATTTCATAACCACCAGCTTGCGCGGAGACCAACTTCTGGGCACCACAAACACCCCCTGGAGTTAAACCCTTGGCGTAAGGGCCACCTTTCTTACCGGAACCAGCGGTACACTCGAGTTCGACTGGGAGATCGAAGACTGAACCATCATTGGAAGTTTTTGTGGTAATGGGTGTATACTTACTGCTTGTACTGGACTTAAGAGCCCCGAGAGCAGATATGACCAAGAGAAGAATAACAATCATGGTGAGAGCATTGCGGCTGACACGATTGAGAGAGGAGAACATTTATAATGAACCAATATTTTTTTAAACTGCGTTAAAGGTAATTTTTTTAGTTTCTACATAGAGAGTAGATGGACGAAGAGATCGTAATCGATCGAGGAAATACCAGTGTTATGAAATTGGATGCAGATGAGCAGGCCATCATGGATGAGATTGAGATTTCCGCTCCCCGCCCTCAGCGTGTACCTAGACCAACTAGACCCAATTACAATGCACCTCCAATGGCACAGCAACAGGAAAGTATGGATGCCTTTGTGAACCCCAATAAACAGACTATCCAGAATGCTTCGGCTCCAGATGAAGAAATTGACTATGGTGATGGCGATGAAGATGCCAATTTTTTTGACGATGCTGATGATTATGGAAATCAGGGTTCAGGACAGGAGGATGAAAAACCTACGAAAGGGTACGGTTCAATTGACGAGGAGAAGGCTGATCTTATCAACAAGTTGGGACGCCTTGAGAAAAAGGGTTTCACTGTAAATAAGAGACTCAACGCTTACTCAAATATTGATGAACTTAGATCTGAGGTGAAGCGTATTACGTATAGTATTGATGTTGAGCAGTCTATTCGTTTCTCGCGACGAATGTTGGTGGCCTGTGTAACGGGTTTAGAGTTTCTCAATAAGAGATACAACCCCTTCGAGATTCAGCTAGAGGGGTGGTCTGAAAGTATCATGGAGAATGTAGATGACTATGATGGAGTCTTTGAAGAGTTGTATGCTAAGTACCGATCCAAGATTTCGGTTGCTCCAGAGATCAAGCTGATTATGATGCTCGGTGGATCCGCTATGATGTTCCATCTTACCAATAGTATGTTTAAATCGGTGATGCCCAATATGAATGACGTCATCAAGCAGAATCCAGACCTAGTCAAGAATATGATGAGTGCTGTTCAGAATACCACTCGTCAAACTGACGGTCCCGCAACAGAGGCTCCTGTCGGTGGAACTGGTGACTACCAGATGCAGGGACCTGGTATAGATATCTCCAGTCTAATGGGTGGTATCATGATGCCCCCGGCACCCCCTATGAACACCACTGCCATTTCAGCGACTGATAAGCAGATGGAAGATGACGATGATATTTCTGACATCATCTCTATTTCGGGTGACTCCACTGGTGGTGAGGTCAAGGAGGTCAATGTGGCGACAACCAAGACGAGGCGTACCAGGGGAAGGAAGGCAAAAAAGGAAATTAATCTCTAAACATATATAAATGATAGCTTACTATCCTTTGGAGGAATTGGATCCTCCAAAGCCACAACAGAAGTCTGTTGGTAAATCTGAAAAGACTCAGGTTGGCTTAGAAGAAAGTGAATTGAATTACATCGTGATAGCTTTCATTGCCGGAGTTATCGCCTTAGCTATATCCGACGCCATCAGGGCGTAATTGTTTCGTTTACCGCGGGGTTATCCCTCGTAGTAAATTTAATAGGTGAAAGTCGCAATATTTTGACCAGCACCAAAACTATCAACTTGTCCGACATTGACATTATTTTTGATACTTTTTAAGAATCCACCAGTGTGTGTACCGGATAATGATGCGGTTACAAGTTCTACATGAATATCATATTTGTATATTCTACCCGATCCAACGTTATGGGGTGTGAGTAATACACCTTTCTTTCCTATAGTAACATTTGGACTCCATGGAAAATCTGAATCACCACCAAACAGGTTCTTTGTACCCACGGTTATCTCTTCGTCTAAACTATTATTCGTGGTTCCATCATGTGATCCACCTTGGATCTCCAAGACCATTGTACTCATGTCACGAACAGCGGAACCATCCGTCTTTCTGAGCATCGCAACAATTTTGGCATAAAAAGCTGGCATCTTTTCGGGGGTACCTCCATCAGCGAAGTATAAACGAACACTTTTAGCTGCAGTGGATCCCAGTGTAAAACTTTTGGAGTATCGCTTACAACCAACTTCATTTGAACCTGAGATAAATCCACCACCAACGTGTAATGCTGTGGTTGCATCTGAACCACCTAAATCCACAGCTACCTGGTTACCCAAATCAATCTTACCATCAATCTGAAGATCACCAGTAATTTCAGTGTCACTCTTTACTACTAAACTTCTCACTGGATCAATAAACACATTACCTGTGTGATCTCCATAAATATTAGAAACGCCACCAGTTGTCTTAAATTCTAAGATGGCATTACTCGTTGCGTGCTCTAAGCGTGTTGTACCATTGTAAACAGTAAAGTGTTCACTTGGGTTTACGGTTCCCACACCAACATTTGAAGTATGTATTATGTGAATACCATCTCCCTCCGTTCCCCCATTTACAGCACCTATCACTGTACCATGTACGGAATGGGTGGAGTCACTGAAACCTCTTACATATCCACCCTTTTGATCGTTTGTTATTAGACTTATTCCAGTCTTTTTGTTTGTACCAGGACTTTCGAGTTTGAGAACATCCACGTCAGTCGTTAAACCGGAATACACATGTACATTAGTATCTGGTGAATCGGTACCAAAACCAATTAGACCCGTATTTTTGAAGCGAATGTATTCACTATCATTTTGTCTGAATGAAATATCAGTGGTACCTAAACTATCAATAATATTGAGAGTTGAAGCTCCAACAGCTGTGTAAACGTCAAGTTTACCAAACTTAATCTTTTGATTTTGAGCAAACTGAACACCACCCTTCACAAATAGACGTGTACCCGCATCTAGCGTCGCACCCCCTGGTACGAGAGTATCAACCTCTGATTGCGACAATTCACCAATAGCACACACACCATTGTTTGTTAATGTGAGTGATCTTACAGCCGTAGAACCTGCGCCATCTACAACACCCGCAATTTCACCTTGCGTAAGTCCGGTAACATCATCATAAATCTGGAAAACGTGCTCGGCTGCAACTGAACGAATTCTATCTGGACCAGCAATATTTTTGGAGTCATTACCCTTGAATATGAGAAGTTCCGACTTACCACGAACAGTATCATAGAGTCTATCTTGTATAAACGCGTTACCAAGTTCATCAGTAACACTTCCCGAGAATGAAAGTTTCGTCCCTACAACCACATTACCGTTCACTTCGAGCTTATCTCGGGGGGCATCGGTGCCCACACCCATATTTCCTGTCGCACCATTAATGAAGATACGAGTGTTCGTCGAATCGTTAATTACACTTGGATTTTTGGTGAGTCTAAAATCACCACCCAAAGCGGTTATACCCATAGAATAACCAGTGGGGTTACCGGTGATACCATCAGCTTGAATAAACGAAGCAAATGAGTTTGAACTTAAAGTATCTGATCTCATAGCTACAATTGCATCATCCGCAGAATTGTTAATCTGTTCACTATGCACCAGTACACCATTAGTTGTTGGATTTCCTATACCGGTTGTGACTATTTCAAGGTGGGATGTGGGTCGTGTTGTACCTATACCTACACGCTTATCACTTCGCCATGTCATAACATGTCCTTGGGTGGAGTAATTGTCACTCGCTAAGGTTAAGTTCAACTGGGAACGTGAAGTCCCGGAACCATCACTCCCCGTAAGCGCGTGTTTACCCATTGTAAATACACCTCTAACCGCATTTTGACTAGATGTACCACCCTCACGTGAAAGTTGAAGAACATTCTTAAAGTCTGAAGTTCCCACAATGGGGGTTGTATTTGTAACAACCATGGGTGTATCCAAATGACTTACACTACCCCTGTGTGTAACTTGATCATTAATAAACACAGTTCCACCATTTGTATGTAAAAGACCTTCTGGATTTATCGTATTCAAACCCACGTTACTTGACTCAAGGATCGTGAGTTTTGGTGTACTCATATCAGTCGTACTACTGACATAAAAGTTGAGACCTTTACCAGTTCCCACCAGATTTTGAACCTTGGTTTGATCATTTGTGATGTCTGTAGAAATCTTTAAGAAGTTTGCGTCGTTTCCGAATATAGCAGTGTTACTTTCAATGAGTTTTAGGTTACCACCAAGTGTCAAAAGTTCATCTGGTTCAGTGTTGGATATACCAACATTTCCACCAGATGCTACACGCATTCTCTCAGTGTTTTTAGTCTTAAATAGAACAGTTTGAAATTCGGGAGATGTTTTTGCTCCCTTGATTTCTATAGCACTTATGTTTGCTGTAAGAGGACCACACCGAAGACTTAAAGTATTCGACACAGAATCTTCACCATTTATGTCACCGTGAATAATTACATTCGCGGCCGATGAAATACCGGATTCACCTTCAACCTCAATGAAATCTTGGACTAGAATAGACTCAGTAATAAGACGACCCGTCGCTGTATTACCGAGAACTGTTATAAGATTAGCAGAATCTGAGTTGATAAATATCTTATCACCAATTGACAACATATTTGTTGAATTTGTGTTTGCTATACCAGATGGTATACCATCCCCGTTCCCATCTACCCCAGTTGTCTGTAAACCTTGGGATTGAATTTTGGATGCAACTACCATAGGTATAGCTGCATCGGCGTCTAGGGTAATCAAGCTACCTACCGTGAGTCCACTATCACCTATTCTCAAACCCTCAAAGAACCCGAAACCATTTGCGTATAATACATTACTAGATGTAGTAGCTGTGTCATCTATGTGTACATTTGAACCAACTGAAAGTGATAAAGTTGGTGAAGAATTTGCAATACCCACATTGTTTTGTGTATATATGTCACCATACACATGAAGATTTACAGTGTTAGAAGTATCTAATATGGAATCAAACGTCGCTGTTGTGGGGCCACCATATGTTCTAGAGAGTCTCATTTTATCCCCGGTATGTGTGTACCCAAAAAATATGTTAGATTTTTCATCTACATCTTTCATAAGTAAAGCCATGTCATACGTTCCATTGTTACCGAATGCCATCTGTATAACGGCATTGGAGACGACCAAATTATTAACACTCGTATAATCTGGAATCTCTGTGATCGCTAAGTTACCAGTGATATCAACATCACCAAATACTCTCAAGAAACCATCTCTAACGACAACATTACCATTTTCAAAAACGGCTACGTTAGAACCATCATTCGCTGCCTCGTTACCAACCAAAAGATGTGTACCTATAGCCGCATTTGTAGAAAACGTATTACCAGTGATCTTCAAAACATTTGAAGCATTAGCATCCACAAAAAATTTATCATTTGTCGTCTTGAGGGTACTAGTCGCAAATAAGTTTGTCGAAACTGTGTTACCCTGAATGGTAACCAAATCCTGTAGATTTCTATTTATAATCACACTATCTGAACCTATTTGAAACTCGTTAATTGGGTTATCAGTGCCTATACCAATCTGTGTCGCCGTAAAACGGAACACGTTGGTAAGACCAGTAAACTCTGTACTTTCTACATTAGCAGTAACCTTATTGGTAATAGTAAGATTTGCGACTTGAATTTGATCTGCTGTAATTTCACCAGCATCAATACTGGCGAGACCACTTAGAACGTCGCTCTCTCGTGGTGCAGCGTCTAGACTCGTGACGAAAATCTGATCGAAACGTACTGTTCTGCCCATCTATACATTAGTTACCGAATAAAATTCCAGCAAGTCCATTACGGAATCTGAGCACATTGTAGTTCACCGCGTATACAAAGAGTTCTTGTCCTTCTGGTCTAAGATTTCCTTTCTCTACACCATTAAGAGACAAGACTGCGTTATCTATACGACTAAAGTTTAGGGTTCCTGAGGGGTTATATTCAGAAGCATTTAGACAGAAGTGGTACGCGAAATACCTGGTGTTGAAAAGAACCTCGGTGTCTGGAATAAAATCTGAGTGTCCGTAAGAAGATTTGTAATAATTTTGAACGGTATGAAAGTAGACTGGAGTCATTTTTTCAAGTAGATGTGTACCATTAATTTGTAAATCAGCTTCTAAAAAGGTAAAGCGATCATTGGCAAAATCTTCACTCGAAGCATTGAATCCCCAAAATAATGATTTCACTGGGTGATTAAAGTTGGAAAGATCAATACGATTGTGACCACCTACATCAGTGTTGTTATTCGTAACAGTGAGTAATTCGGTCTTAAATCCTTGGACTTGGGTTACTATAAAATCCATCTGCCTCTTCGTGAAAGTTTCTCTTTCATCTTTATCCAAGTAGATATAATTACCGTACACCTTTGCTGATTTCTCTGCTACATCTAGACCAGCTAGATTTGTTTCGTCAAAGTCTATCTTTATCTCAACTTGATGATGCTGGAGGGCTATGAGAGGTAAAAACGCTTTATGGTCACAGAAAAAGAAATGGAGAGGGAGGAAAACGTGACACGAGGTAGATGTCTTATTGTTTAATTCCTGTCCCTTTGTGTATGTATCAGCCATATAATTCGTCCATATATCAGAGAAATAATCATAGTGTTGAGAGTCTATTTTTTGTCCACCAATAAAAAGAGAAATTGTAGAGTTGTAGAAAAGATTTGAAGATATATTCGCATTTCTATTGGCTGACTCAAACCAAATACCGTTTATGATATCACCGAGAACGGGTATCGTAATAGACGTATCTGTGGTAGTGACAGTCTTAATGTATTTGGGAGCTTGAGAAAAATTCGTATGACGTGTAAACTTCGTACGAAAAAATGAATGTCCTTCGTCACTTATGATGTAGGCATCCTGCACCCCCTTAGAAACGAGTTGTATTAATGCACCCGACATTTATTAATTAGTCAGATTATAAAAACAGACACTTTCCCTGAGTAAACTCACTCTTGGGCTCCTCCGAATGCTTGCCACGTATATTGAATCCACCTTGTCTATAGATCTTGAGTCTCTTGTAATACATCGCTGTAAAGATAGACCAAGGATCATGAACATCGTAGATGTGTGGATCATTCTTTTTACCTTTCGTTTCTCTCATAATACGCCCAATACTTTGGGTAATATCGGATTTGGGTGAAGCTAAAATAACTGTATCTAGAGTGGGGATATCTAAGCCTTCGTGTGCTTGACTGAACGTTGCGAAAATGATCTTCTTCTTAGAAGATTCTTGGAGTTGAGCTTCTTTCATTCCACCCATGTACAATCCAGATGTTTTGGGAAAACATTGGTGAAGGAACTCACAATGAAAACGTCTATCACTCAAAACAAGTAACTGTCTCGTACCTGCTGATGCCTTTTTAACGAGTTCTACGAGCATCATATTTCTCCTTCTATCTTCAACAAGTTCCGTGATCATGTTCGGCATTGAGATTTTACCATTTCTCATAGATGGGGGTGGATTCCTATAGTTTGGAGAATCGTATACAACTGGGAAAACTTCAACTTGTTCCTGATTTTTGCGTTCTACTGCGAAGAAAGTGGGACCCATAAACCAATGTAAAACTTTAGTGAGTCCATCTTTCCTCTCAGGTGTCGCTGAGAGTCCAAAGATATGTTTGGGACACATCTTGAAGAGTGACTGACTGAAAACCTTGGCACAAATGTGATGCGCCTCATCCACTATGAGAGTTCCTACACTCTCAAAATCTGCAAATGAATATTCTTTTAGGGAAAGTGATTGAAGCATAGCGATGACAAAATCACAATCAACCTCCTTCTTATCTTGTTGTACAATACCTATAGTGGCACCTGGACAAAACTGTTGAATACGTTCTCTCCACTGATCAGCCAAAAATTGTTTGTGAACTACAATCATAGTTCTGTACCCTAATTTACACGCTATGGCCAGGGATACCGTCGTTTTGCCGTACCCACATGGTAAAGAAAGGACGCCGTGGCCAGCTTTAATCGCTGCTCGTAGTGCGTCGTTTTGGTGTGTGGTATCTCGAAGTTTCCCAACAAACTTCGTATTGATACGGGTGGGCTCCGGTCTCTTATCTTCTCGGGGTTCTCCAAGTTTAGAAGTTCCATAGAATCTGGGAACACAGACTCCTGTCTTAGTTGCTCTGAAAACTTTGAAAGGCGGTGGAGGAAATCCGTAGTCCCCATTGACTACAGGTCTTACGGTAAGTTCTTTTTTAATTTCGGGAATTGGACCCGAATTAACTAAATAACCTGTTCTAGTCAATGTTGTCATGATCTACTTATTTAAAGATGTGAAACTTTAAATGAGTACACGATGCCCACTTTAAATATTGATGAGAACATTCTCAGACTTCAGAACACTATTGAACAAATGACTCAAGAAGTTTTCAGGTTTCAAGGAATGTTAAAGACGTTCACGGATCTAAAAAAGGCTGGTCTAGATAACATAGAACTTCCTGATCAGGGACTTGAAAAGATTGAAGAAGAGAGTAACCAAGAAAATCCCGAATGATTTCCAATATTCCAAATACCTTTGAAATCTAACTCAACATCAACTTCATCATCCTTTACTAAAGATTGTACAGGTTTTCCTTCAAATTTACACATAACCCTTCGGTAACGGAATGGTACCTTGACTGTGAGTACCTTACCATCTAGTGGATTGTCAATATCTCGGTTTATAAGTAGGTGCATCCTGCTCATATGCATACGTTCTATGATTTCTGAAACCTTTTGAGGAATCACAAAACGTATATACTTTTTATTATTATGATCATAAAATGGTTCATATACTTTAGCTACAAACTTCATCTACGATAAACTAAAAGTAAAACTATAAGTAACACTAAAGTTAATATTCCAACATGGGTCACCAAAATAGGTTTCAGAGGTTTTCTAGTTCCGAAACACATGTGGCTTAGGGCTCGTGAAACTTCAACCGATGCTTCAATACTGGAGTAAGGTGTATGTCTAGGTGACATCATACCACACATGGCAACCTTTGAACATTTCCCAAAGAAGGGGAGTTGACCCTCAAGACTGAGAACACCAGAGGATTGTGAAAAGTTCCATTTGTTATCTTTCCATTCAGCACCCCAACCAATCCTGATGGAATTGGGTTGTGGTAATTTAAGTTGTCTAACGACTTCATTTTTGATAGTTTCTGGGTCAGAACTGAGTACATCTTTACCAAGATCACAAATAACACATGATACGGTCTTACCATCACTGAGTACCTTTGGTTGTAAGTTCCACTTGGTTTCTATGGAAACTTCTAAATCCGATTTCATTTTAATTGATTGATCGTAATCTAATAGAACATTGATAGCACCATATGTACTTGTTCTAAGTTTTGCATCTGCGTCGGGTCCCCAATTGTTGCCAAGTAGATCTAGAGCGGGGCTATTATCTAGACATAAAAAGAGCATTCCACCTTTTATCATTCTTTCATCTGAAAACTTTGCCACAAAATCTTTCTTACCGTATTGAACATCTAAAAGTTCGGCACCAAAAACAAAATTGGCCCCAGCTTTGAGAAGCGCTTCTTCCATCGCGTCACACATGACTTTACCGGAAACGCGTTGAGTGTAACGCTTGGAAAGTAAAACGTGATTCAAATTATTTATGAATTCATACGCAGACATAACATCCCAAGTAACACCGTCCATTATGAGAGGGAGGTGCTCTATGAGCTTCTTAGCATTTTCAGTGAGAGGACCTATGGCGTCTTTTACTGATATACTTTCAAACTTTTTAGGATCCCAAAGAACCCTAGAAATGAAACCTATCAGGGTTTTATAATCGTCATATTCTAAACTTTTGAGTGTAAAATCCCAAACACCAGTATCTTTTTCTATTTCAAACATGGTGTTCCAATCAATCTTCAATTCATTGAAAAATGAATGTGTGTTTACAAATGCTCTATCAAATAGAATTCTATGTGCGTGAAGATCTCGTGATTCTATATAGGGTTCCCACCAAGAACCACCAGCTGATACTTTTCTATCATAAATGGTAACATCGTGATCTCCTGTGCGTAAAATTTCCCATGCGAGGGATAATCCGGTTGGACCAGCTCCCACGATATGAATCTTCATTCTATATTTAGCTTATAGAAAAAATCCTAACGTTAATGTAGGATATGTTGAGTATACTCAGTCAAGCCAATATGAAGGTGCCACCTGTCAAGTTGGCGCCAAATCAAAAGGTAAAAACATGGAAATTTGCAGCTAAATATTTATGGAAAGAACGCTTTACTGAAGATAAGGCTGAGCTTGGTCGATGGACGAAAAGTGAACTTCTAGACCTTGGCCCGACATTTGTAAAATTAGGACAGATAGCGTCCACGCGAGGAGACCTCTATCCACCAGAGTTTACCAAAGAACTCGAATCTCTCCAAGATAATGTACCACCATTCGATTTTAACCTTGTAAAAAATGTTGTAAATAAAGACATATTCAAAGATTTTGACGAGATTCCATTCAAATCGGCTAGTATTGGACAGGTTCATAAAGCTACCTTAAAAAATGGTAAGAAGGTTGTTGTAAAATTGAAAAGACCTGGAATCCTAGACATTATGAAATCTGATACAAACAATGTTAAGAAGATATTGGACTTTATTCAGTCGGTAGGTGTTGACACTGGTTCTAGTTCTGAATTTGTTCTCAATGATTCTATCGAGTATCTTCTTGGTGAGGCTGATTACAGACAAGAAGTTGAAAATGCTATTAAGTTTAGAAGGAGTTTGAAAGGGATTGATTGGATCAAAGTCCCTTATATGTATAAAAAGTATTGTACTGATGATATGATTGTAATGGAGTATGTAGAGGCTGATAAGATTACGGACATCAAAAATAAGAGAATCAATAAGAAGAAAGTGTGTGAAGCATTGGTTAATTCGTATGTAATTCAAACGATGGATGGTGGGTTATTTCATGGTGATCCACATCCAGGTAATCTAGCCATTTCCAAAGATGGTAAATTGGTGTTTTACGATTTCGGTCTACTCATAGAACTTAATGATGAACTAAAGCAGGGTTTCTCAGACTTATTCGCCTGTATTATAAAACGAGATACAAAGGGAGTTGTTCAAATATTAATTAAGTTGGGTGTCATTGTACCAACATCTTCAGACATCAGTGACATCGAAGTATTTTTTGAAACTATCCTAGGATATTTAGAAACCCTAGATGGTGGTGCTATCATGAACGATGAGCTGGCGGCCGAACTCGCAATGGAAAAACCATTTGTTGTACCGACAAGTTTTGTATATTTAGCAAAATCATTTTCCCTTATAGAAGGGATATGTCTCCAACTTGATCCAGATTTTGATTACTTTACGTACCTGGAACCAATGATTCAAGAGCAATTTTTAGAGTCTCTTGATATAAGTGAAATTATCATGAATACCACAGAAATTCCATCTAAAAT
>CESI01007819.1_pt1 | contig 13172 bp, 9 predicted proteins | sample 356301 | NCBI WGS metagenome assembly CESI01 (sample SAMEA2621423, study PRJEB7988) | marine metagenome | biome: marine biome (ENVO:00000447); feature: deep chlorophyll maximum layer (ENVO:xxxxxxxx); material: "saline water (ENVO:00002010), including plankton (ENVO:xxxxxxxx)" | depth 40 m | reverse complement strand
GATAAGCGTAATCTCACTTATGATGAGGCGCTAACGCTTGGAAACATTATACAGAATCGTGCAGATCAACTCCCAGGCGATATAATTGTATATGCTATATCAGATCGTGATGCATACCGTAGAACACTCGAATTATATCTCAGAGACGCCCTTCTTACTAGAACCGAGCAACTTCTTCTTTGGGAAGAGCGCAGAAGGCTCGGAATAACCGATATTGAGCATGGTCGATTACTAGATCAACTTTTGGCCCAATGGAAGCGCCAAGGAAAGAAAGTACGTATCGATAATTTCGAAGCACCAGGAGGGGAAGCTTCTGCGTAATAAATACTCTAAAATGGCATTTGGTGTCATGTTGGTTATGTTGTTCTTAGCCCCTGCAATTACTCCTATGGTGAGTGCTGGTGAGCAAACGGCAGGTCGTTCAAATCCGGATTTCAGTGTTTCAATATTTACTTTGGATGGCGCAGGTTCAGTCTCCACCAGTGGCGGTATAGAAGTCGAAAATGCCACTCATGTTGCAAGAATTGTTGTTTCTAACACCGGTTCTGCTGATGGCGTCGTATCGGTTTCACTAGTCCACAGAGGCTCCCCAACTGCTGGTGAGACAATAGTAAATACAGTAAATATAGGGAATGTCTTGAGTTCTTCCTCCTCGAATCCAGTTCTTATCGCATGGACTGCATCACCTGGAGAGGGTCAAACGCTTTTTGCAAGAGTTATACCCCAAGGAATTGATACTAACTCCGCTAACGATGAGAGGCGCATCGACTTCGATGTATCTTCGCCTCCATTCATGATGGGGGAAACTCTCGGCCATACGATCCCACAACCAATAGGTGGGGCTTCTACTACTCGAATATCAGACAGTCTTCAGACTTTCGATGTTACAGTAATCAATAGTGGTGTCAAAGATATTGTTTCTGTATTTGAACTAGAATTCGTAAATACGGCTGACCCCTCGAATGTTAAAACATTCTGGTCTGGCGAAAAAATCATCAACCCAGGTTCTCTCTTTCTTCCAGCTTCAAGCAGTACTTTGTCAACCGCAATCAATGTTTTGATGACGGGTTCTTGGACTCTTACTGCATCGGTTATTTACAACGGCACAGGACTTTGGACTTACAAAGAACAGGTTCAACAACTGGGTATTGAATTCTCCGACTACATCGGCGATTTATCCACTCCTGCAGATAGAACTACTGAGCCAGGGTTGACTACAACTCTGACATTTATTGTGACCAATAAGGGGACTCTCAGCGACTCATTCTCGGTGGCAGTATCCAGTGTACTTGGATGGAACCAACCTCACACCCCAAACCCTTCTACAAATGTATTTTCACCTAACTCAAGCGCTACTATTTTAGTCCCAGTAACAGTTCCAGCAGCAGCACTTCGCTCCCAAATTGATACTATCACTGTAACTCTACAATCCGTTGGCGGAAGCTACACTCTTACATCGTCGGCTAGAGTGATGGCAGGAGAATTATATGAATCAACTATTGCCATGCCAGGAGCAACTACTATGGTGACTCCTGGTAAACAAACCAACTTCACCGCAACATTGTCTAATACTGGAAATGTCCCTGGCTCGTTCACATTATCTGCGGGTCTTTCAGTGGGCGCTAGTAACTGGTCGGTAGACCTATCCACTACTATGACAGGAGTGGTAAATGATTCTGATGTCGTCACCTTCGATGTTCAAGTTACCGTGCCACCCATTCAAATGCCTTTAGATTCCAGCGAGTATAATCGTGCTGGAGATGTACTCAATGTTTGGGTTCAAGCAGTTCCAAGTAGCGGTGGGCTGCCTTCAACTTCAACAAGTCAACTAGAGGTCAGGCCTGTAATAGTTGTAGACCCAGGGCTTAGTGGAGAGCACATTGAATTAACTACGGCAGATGTTATTGCTGCCAAGAATGGTCAAGGAGTAGATATGCCATGGCCTCTTGAAGTACAAGTTAGACACAATTTAGACGGGGCGTTAACCAATACACTAGACTCAACTCTTACCATTGGAAGCGTTTCCTTTGCCGCTTTAAACAGCGGAGGTTTCTTGGAAGCAGATAGATGGTCCGCAGAAATTTCACCGGGAACCTTCACCGGCCTTTCCTTAGGAGATAGCAAAACAGCAGCTCTAGGAATTCAAGGGCCAGCAGATGATTATCCTCTGGCAGGAGTCATTACTATTTCTTTGACAGCCACGCCTACTCTTAATGGCCCTACAATCCCTAATGTTCTGGTTTCTTCAGTAACTCGAAATATCACTATTGGTGTTCCTTCAATCAAAGGAGCGGAAATAATCGATAATGGTCCTTTAGACGTACCTCTTGGTGAAGAGAAGTGGCATGATTTAGAATTCGCCAACACTGGGAATGATTTGACATCCTACCGGCTAACTATTCTAGATGATTTGCCAAATGGCTGGGTTACATCTCTAAACACTACCACTACAACTTCTAGTACAATCGATGACCTTTCCGCAGACGTAGCAGATTATCCTGCAGTTGGCTCATCACACATAACCAACTTCAGACTCACGGTAACAAGCGATCCATTCGCACCTGCCTTTACTATTCAGCCAATCAATATCAAGGTCGAAGATAAAGATACAGGTCTGCTAATTGGGGTTGAAACTGTAAATATTAGAGTTGGTCCTTTCATTAATGCAACATTATCCCCTACCAACCAAACAGTTCCAATAAATACTACACTAATGGAGTCTCCATTGACAAGAGTTTATGTCACGAATACAGGGAATGCTCCAGCAACCTATTCGATTTGGTTAGATGATTCACAGAGTGGAGATGTAGAATTCACTCTCGAGACGCCTAATGAGATTCTAATTGCTCCAGGGTTTGAGGATTCGATAAAAGTCCGTATGAGCGCTGCAGAAGATGCCGATTCCGATTCATTTTACATGGCAACAGTTTGGGTTTCAACAGTTACGGGTGTCAATCTTTCTGCCAATATAGTCGCTAATGTCAGTGAACAAAGTTCCTTAGTAATCGACGCTCCATTCCAAATGGGAGTCCTTCCCGGTCAAGACCAAGTAGTAAATTTCACAGTTACCAACTTTGGTAATTTGGCGGAAAACTTTGATGTAATCACTAGTGTAGAAGGTGGCTGGGAGGTTGTTCCAAGCACTCAATCGTTAACCCTTACCAAAGACCAAGTCCTACAGGGTAGTGTCACAGTAAAAGTTCCGGAAATTGCTGATAGTGAAGGGCTTGAAAACGGTTCGGTACACAACTTAACAATACGTCTCGCACATCCTGTAACCAACATAACAGCAGATACTGTCAATGTTAAATTAGTAATTTCTCCAATGTTCATGCTTGAAGTAAGCGATTGGCCTGATGTGGTTGAGTTCAGTAGGAAAACCAATAGGACATGGGAGGCTACTATCGTCAATGTTGGAAATAAAGACGTAACAGTCGATGTAACCTATGAGATTTTCAAGCCAGGATTTGTTACTACAAGCGATGACTGGGTGTTTGTTGAAGGGCCTTCTAAACTGATACTACCACGTAATTCCAATGTCAGCTTCCAATTCATAGTCCTTGCAGATGATGAAAGTCCTGACTTAGATTTGACCTCTCACTTGGTTGTGAAACTGACACCACAAGACTCCTCGGTTGAAGGCGTAGAATATCTAAATTCAACTTTGATAATGTCGAGATTCTTCAAGATCAGTGATTATGTATTACAGCCCACTCAAGATGGCGGGCCTGTCGTAAAGAATATGATTTATTCACACATACCTAGAGGTCCATCAACTCCAGTGGCCTATGAGTTTGAATTATGTTCTGCTACTCGTTTGTTCGACTTCCAACAAAATGGCTTGGATTCTGCTAATTACCCTTGGACTTTCACTCTGTTAATCGATGAAGTTAATGGTTCAGTATCCAGTTATTCCCTACCCCTAATCAATGTTGATTGTGGTAGTACTACTGGAGGTTCTGAGTTTAGATATACTCTACCCGAAACTGCTGCTTGGAATCCTAACCTGATTAGAATTTCAGTGGACATGCCAGATAAGCCAAATCTAATCACCGAGGATGGGTGGGATTTGAAATTCAAATTATTCCATCCGACTGAAAATACAGGATATACTGAATCTTACAGTGAAACCTTCAGATTTGAACTTGATGTTTATGCAGACCCTGCGGTGAAGAGAGTTTGGATTAGTGAGGGTACCTTACAAGAAGGTACAGATTCAGTACTTAGTGCTACAATTAGAAATGAAGGCACATCTCAAGCGCTCATATTCCAAGTAGATGCAGATTGTTCTGGTTCTACTATCAATACCGTTCCAATGCCAATAACTCGACTTGGACCAGATGAAGAAGTTACAGTTCAATGGAACTTAACTACAGATAAGATTGACTGGTGGGCTCAATCCATAGATGGCACCTGTATTGTCGAGATAAATCCGCTATTTTTGTCAAAGAATGTAGTTGGTAACGATAAATTAATTTACGAAGATGAAGTTTATTCTTGGTCTCCAGACCAATCTTCAAGCTTTGTTGCGTTTATTGTATTTACACTTCTATCGTTAATTCTAGGCCGCCTGACAGGCCAAAATGAGAAATTCAGATTATTTGCAGTTTACTCAGGAATATTAGGATTAGGATTCGCATTCCACTTGATTAATGTTCTATTCTGGGGTCCTTTGGTCTTACTGGTCGCAGCATTCATGGTTTGGAAGATGGCTTGGAATAGTACGGATGAATTTAGATTGATCCATGAAGACTATCAAAGAGCGCGTAAGGGTGTTTCAACTTTATACGCCGACCACTTCCAAGCACTCGCAGATAGTCGTAGGCAACTAAGAATCATTCTTTCTCTACCGCTACTTGGGATGTTAGGAGTAGTCTTAGGAATACCTCCACAATTGGAAATGAATAAGGCTAACCTTGTTTCTCTTGGTGGATACGTTGGTATTGTAACCATAGGTGTCTGGATACTTGTAAAGCGTGCAGACAGTCTTTACGGCGCCCTATATGGAAGATTAACTGATATCGAAGTCAAAGCCACTCGTATCGAGAGAGATTTGAGTGACCCAGCTAGATTACTCAATGATTTGGCTAATGATGGAATTGACCTAAGCGAAATATTTGATGACCCACCAGTTGGAATAGAATCTGGTTTACTAGATAATTTGAGTATTGATGGAATACTTGGTGATGAGGAGGTGAGAGATGATGCCTGAGGAGGAAATACAAGAACTTGCTATCGAGGATATCATAACCCCTGTACAAGAGGTTGAGCAAATTACTATCCAAGAGGTTGAGCAACAGGCCGAGGAAATTGCGGATGAAAATAATTTTTCTGAGGATGAATTCACCCAAGAACCTCATGAAGAAAGCCTCGAACAAGACGAGGATGACTACCACGAAGAAATGTTTGAAGAGCCACAACCTTCTGCAGAAATACAAGAATCTAATGAGAGAATACGCAATGCTTCCAACCAACTTGAGCACATAGTTCAAAGTGTAATTCAAGATGATACAAATTCACTTGCTGCTACGGAAATCGACATAATGGAAGCCAAGAAGTTCCTTTCAATGCACAAATTAAGCCGTGCAAAAAAGAGTGTTCATAAGGCTGAAAAAGCACTCGTTACACTCGAGGAAGATGTTCTTTATCTAAGAAGAAGTATCGCTATGCTTCATCGTCTGCTTAAAGAAAAGAATGTCGAAAGAGATGAAGTTGAAAATATTCTATTAAGATTGAGAAATGCAACATCAGCAGCAGAGATTGGCGATGTTAGCCAAGCAGCAAATGAAGTTGAATATCTCGTTGATGATTTGATAGGTGGTAATACCTCAACTCTAAATCCATTCTTTTTCCGACATTTTTGGCTTGGAATCGATACAAGATGGCCGGCTGGAGGCGATACTGGTGTGCTTCTTGTTAGATTAATCAATGACGGTCCAATTGCTATGCCTGCAATGCGTCTTGCCCCGCCAGTACCAGAAGGCTGGTATTCCGAACCAAGTTCAGTTGACCTACCAATAATAGCGCCGGGAGGAAACCTTCCACTCAGATTCGATATCAAGTCCTCTGAAAGGTTTGGTGCTGACGAAATCCCTCTATCTCGCAAGTTAGCGGTCTCTACAGGTTACGAGATGCGCTCTGGCGAAGTTACAGTTACCATAAGAGCGCAAAATCGTTCTATGGAGCCGTTAGCAGATCTCATACTCACGCCGTGGTTACCTCCAGGTTATACTACGGCTAAAGTTCCCTTTGTGGAACGGTTATCCCCCGATGAGGTTGCAGTAATTAGAATGCAACTGACCATCGACATGGGCAGAGGAGGTCGTTCCTAAGCCCAAATCCAATTCCACCCGCAAGAAGCGGGAGGACGAGTAAAAAACAAAAAAGGTGAAAAATATGAAAAATAAAAATGAAATAGAAAACCAAAATAGCGAGACCCTCGCTGCTATGGGAATTGGTGCGATGATTGTATTCATTGCGCTAATCCTAGTCGCAGCGGTGGCCTCAGCGGTCATTATTCAGACTGCTGAGAAGTTGCAACAAAACGCCCAGACAGCAGGTGAACAAACACAAGACCAAATGGCATCCAAAGTAATGCCATTGAATATTGTAATCAATGCTGCTGGTACCCTGCAGATGACATGGGAATTAGCCCCTGGGTCTGAAACAATACCTTGGGCAAATATTGAATGGTCAATAACCTGTCAAGCTGGTGGCGTTGGTGCCGATGCAGGAACATTTGCTTCTGCTGGTACCAATACTGCAGCAGTTTCAGCTAACGGTGGTACAACCGGTATTCCTGGACAAGTGTATCAAACCACACTTTTAGCAGTAAATTGTGCACCAACTGCAAACCAAAATCATTTCTTGACTTTGGCAGCTGGTAATGCTGGATTCACTTACGAGGTACTTACCTATGGTTCATCCACAGCTCAAGGGACGGTGGTAGTGTGAGAACAGAAAACACTTCCCAAGAAGAAGACACATGGGGCGCTATTGGTATTGGAGCTATGATTGTATTTATCTCTCTAATATTGGTTGCTGCAGTTGCTTCTGCAGTAATTATTCAAACCGCTGAAAAACTCCAACAAAATGCTCAAAATACAGGTGATCAAACCTCGGACGAATTGTCTGGTAAATTATCTGTAATGCAAGGTTATGTTGATGGTAACAATGATTATGTTCTATATGTTAGACTAGCTGCTGGTAGTAGTTCAATTCCTGCAGCTACTATTTCATGGCAATTGTATTGTGGAAATGGTGGTGGATATGAAGACAGTGTGGGTGCTGGAGGATTTACTGCAGCTCAAGTCCAACGTCAATCCGTTTCAGCTTTCGGTGCAGGTGTATCTCCAATGCTTGTCTCTAACTCATACAAGATATTGATCGATGCACAAGGTGTTTGCAATGCAAACCTTATCGCAGGACAAGATGCTCAGCTATACATACACGTTGAGAGCGGTGGAACCACCTTCGAAACATTGTCCGTACCAGCCGGCGCCCAAACTGGAAGCCCAGTCATCTGATTTTTCTTGCTGTTAAAGAATTATATTCTTGACAGCAAGGAGGTATTATAATGGCTTGGCCATTTGGAAATAACTCGGGAAATATTAGAGATGCAGACGCTGAACTTACTGAAGAACGCTTGAAAATCATGGCCAATGTGGCCATTGAACAAGTACCTCTTCCAGAAGAAGGTGAGTTAAGCGAAGAAGATGCATGGACGATATCAGCGGGCCCGACAAGAGCGAAATTGAACAGTATAGGTAGTGTGCCAACAGTGGCTTCCAGTTTGAACCCTGTTGCGCCTCAACAATCTACTGTCAATGCCCAAGTAGATACATCTGGACTGGAGAGACTAATCAGTAGTCGCCTTGACATGGTCGAGGACGTACTAAGAATGGTCGAAGTTCGAATCGAAGAAGGAATCTCGGTAAACCATAATGCTCCTAAAGTTGGAGCGGATGGAGAGATAATCTCTGATGAAGATGTTGATGGGCATATTGGAGACCGTATAGTCACATCTGATGGTGAAATAATCACAACTGGAGGAGTTGAAAGACTCAAAGGTGAAGATGAAGCACCATTAGTAGAATTATACGAAGCCCAAGCACTAGCAGCCAACCCCTTCCTAGTCGCCCCTTCTACAGGGCCAACGGCTAAGGCAAATCAAGTTGGAGCGCCAACAATCGCAGCACTACTTCTGGACAATATGTCTGGAATGGCAGCAGTTAGTTTCGCGCAGAAGGCTATCAAATCAGGTATGCTAACTAGTGAAGAAGGCAAATCAGTTTTAGCAATTGTTCAACTTGCTTCACCAGGTGAAACAGAAAATGCATTGGAAGACCACCTCTCACATAGAGAGTTGTTATCTTTTTCAGCATTGGTTACATCATGGCGCGAAGTGAAGAATCTTCGAGGTGAAGAGTGAAATGGGCGCATCGGTCGGAATAGGAGGACTAATCGTGGGTACATCCCTAATGGTGGTTTTTGCTTTGGCAATTACTGCTTTAGATGTTAGGATGGACTCATCACTAGATGCTCTTGAATCGGCCAATGACCCTTTACCTTCATTCACAATAGACGATGCGACAATTTGGGAAGGAGCTGTAATTAGTATTACTATCGTAGATGGTGGTGCTGACTATGTCGATGGTACATTGAGTACTGCAGTAGCCGGTGGTTTTACTGCCGATTTTACCGTGGATCCTGCAACTGGGGAAATTAATACCGTGACAATCACCAGTCACGGGAATTACTCGTCCCCTGCGCCGTTAATCCAGGTAGATAGTCCACCAGTGGGAGTTACAGTAGCTAATCTACAAGCCACTTTAGGGACAGTAATCCATACCAATGTGACAAATAATGGACCAGTTACTCTTTCACAAGAAGATGTCTGGTTCTTTGTCGATGGAACAACTGCTAGTTCGATGGATACACTCGTTCCAGGGCCAACCACAAATTGGTACTCTGGAGAAACAGTCAATGTTGAATGGAGAGGATTTGGTTCCTCTACCTTTACTACTATGGCGGTATCCTCTCATGGATTTAATTTAGCGAGGGCTTTAGCTTGAGGTGTGATTAATGGCAGACGGCGGAGCATCATCCTTTATTTTCCTGGCAACAGCGCTTCTAGTTTCAGGAACGGTATCAGCCGTATTGATCTCCCAATGGGGTGAAATGGTCACTACTATGGACCAACAACGACGCGGCGATGAAGCCGATTTGGGTACTGAAATGGGATTCGCTGGAGATTTATCTAATGTAGATTATGATACGTCAGACCCTGCCGATGAGAAGATTACTCTTTACCTTCAAAATACAGGTCTGTATGAACTTGATGAGTCTTCGTTATTCATCCAGTTGAACGGAGAAGTAATAGCAGATGTTGATACTTCTGTAACTGTTTTACCAACGGGTTTAATTTGGGCTTCAGGTCAACTTTTGCAAGTTGAACTTTCAGGTACTTGGGCATTTGCCGATGACACTGATATCTCATTTTCGATATTTGCAGAATCTATATCTGTCGGCGGATTTACTGGACAAACTTTTGTTAATCAAGAGGTGAGGCTTAATGAATCCTGAAGATAATCCACTTTTCATACCTCACAAGCCTGTTGAAGATGGTTTTCCATTTGATGTCGAGACAGACTCTTTAGCCGATACGATGGGGCTAAGATTACCTAATCGTTCACTATATGTCTTACAAGGAGTAGTTGGAGGAGGTAAATCACTTATCTCCCAGCGCTTAGTACATGGAATGTTAGAAAACGGAACCAAAGTACTAGTAATCACAACTGAACTTACAACCAGAGGTTGGATTGAGCAAATGGAATCCGTAGGATATGGAGTGACAGAAGAACTTAGAGATGGTCAATTGATGGTTTTTAGCCGCTTTGGAACAGTTGCTGAAGCACGCTTAGATGTTGGCTTAGAAGAAGTACTCAAGAGTGAAGCAATTTCACAAGCTGATGTCATAGTTTTAGATTCAGCCAGTGCTTTGATGCCAGATTCTTTAGATGAAGCGCAAAGATTCCAAATGATGCAAAACCTTCGAAGGATTTCCTCAGAAGGTAGATCGATTATGCTTTGCGTAGATCCTGATGAAATGGATCATAAGTTATTACATTCACTTAGGGCATCTGCTGAAGTAGTTCTTGATTTATCCACCACTTTAATTGGTGGTGACTTGAAAAGAAATATTATCGTTACTAGATTCTTAAGAGCAGCAGGACCAGTCCAAACATCTGTTGGATGGCGTGTTGAGCCAAGTATGGGCTTCATCGTAGATATTACGGCGGTAAGTTGAGGAGGGATTAGATGGCTGATGAACCACGATTTGCAAAGGGAGACCTTAACAGCGTAATGGCTGCTTTCCCTCACGTTGGAGATTGGGTTCGTGATTTCGAATCTAAATATGGTACAAGGCCAATTTACTATGGCCCACTTGACCGAGATGCTAAGAAAGTGAGACCTTATAATTTGATATATTCTGCAAAAGAACCAATATTTATTCATATTTACGAACCTCCTGAAGATGAAACAGGTGCAGGTGGAGAAATCCTTTGGTTTGGACTCGAGCCTCAATTAAGTGAGGAAGAAGAAAACATTAGGCGTGAATTAGTGGAAACATTACTTCAAGAAGCGCCCACTGCTCCTACTTTTACTACCGACTCGGAGTTTGAGAATATTCTTGAACAGATGATTGATAGATTCACAATGCTGGATAGTGATGTGGGTTCCACAGTTCGCCGTCAAGGACGATTGTGGGAAATGATAGGTATGGACGACAAGAGACTTGTCGTATCACCTGAGCAGAGAACCCGATTACAATACATAGTCATTAGAGACCTAATTAAAAACGGACCACTTGAACCACTTCTTTCAGATGAGCAGTTAGAAGATATACACTCGATTGGTCTAAAGCACATTCACATGGACCACAAAGTGTTTGGAATGGTTACTTCCAATATTAGGTTCCGTGAAAGAGAGATGCTCTCAAGATACCTTAGAGCAATGTCCGAGCGTATCGGACGTCCAGTTTCGGACAATAAACCAATTATTGATGGAGCCTTATTAGACGGCTCTCGTATCAATATCATATTTTCAGATGACGTATCTATGCTAGGTCCATCTTTCACTATTCGTAAGTTCGCTGAGGAGACTATATCCATCACTCAACTTATTCAGTGGGGTACAATTTCAACTCAAGTCGCAGCATATATCTGGATCTGCCTTGAATATGGTATGTCGGTACTGGTTTCAGGAGAAACAGCGTCTGGTAAGACTACAACTCTAAACGCAATCCTCCCTTTTATCGACCACAATGTCAAGATTTATTCAGCGGAAGATACTCCAGAAGTAAAAGTACGTCACAAGATTTGGCAACGCCTTGTTACTCGTGATTCTAAGAATGAGGAATCAAGAGTTGAAATGTTCGACTTGCTAAAGGCTGCTCTAAGAAGCCGACCACGATATATCATCATTGGTGAAATTCGTGGTGTTGAAGGTGCTACTGCTTTCCAAGCGATGCAGACAGGTCACCCAGTTATCGCTACATTCCACGCATCATCAATCGTAAAGATGATTCAAAGATTTACTGGTGACCCAATCAATGTTCCTATTCGTTTCTTCGATAACCTGAATTTCGCAATTTTCCAAGAAGTTGTTGAAGCGCCAGGTGGAGGTATCGCAAGACGTGTCACCGGTATTGACGAGGTTATTGGATATAACAAACACAGCGACGGTGTATTGACTCGTGGTATGTTCGAATGGGACCCTGTCAAAGATAAGCACTATTTCCGCGGTATGTTCCAAAGTCACCTTTTGGAGAACAAGATTGCTGCTATGGCTGGATTTGCCAATAAGCGTGACATCTATGATGAGATGCTTAACAGGGCAGCTTCACTTCAAAAGATGGTTGATAGAGACCTAACTCACTATGATGACGTCTTTGACCTACTCGGAATTTACTACAATAATGGCTTTGAATCCTTTGATAGAGCAATTGACTCATGGACCGGAGTCAATGATAGTTAGGAGGTGTAGTCATGGAAAGAATGCCAATTTGGGAAGTGGCCATTCGTCGCTTAGAGATGCCAATTATCCGTTTCCTCATCGTATTTGTTGGTGGAGCAGGTTTTATCGGACTAGTAACAGCAATTACTCTGATATTTTTGACAGGTGGTCTGTCTGAAGGGGCACTTTTCCAAGGTTTTGCTGGAATTTTAATGATTCTAGTATTTCCGATAGTTTCAGCATTAGCAGCCTTATCCTTTCCGTTTTTGGAAGTACAACGTTCAGCCACTAGAATCGAAAAAGAGATGCACATGTTCATCACCCGAATGGGTATATTGTCATTAGGGGAAGTTGGTGCTAAATCCATTTTCGATATTTTAAAACAGATGAGTGATTATGGTGAACTGGCATCCGAGGTTAAGCGAATCGAGACACTTGTCGACAAGTGGCATACTTCATTGCCAGAGGCTGCAAGAATCGTTGCTCAGCAAAGCCCGAGTCCGTTGTGGACTGATTTCTTAGACAGAATGGCTTTCTCTATTGAAGCGGGTCAGCCTATTGATGAGTTTATGCGTGCTGAACAAGAAACTGTTGCTGAGCAATATACGACTCTTTATGATACAAGATTGGAATCTGTCGATACTTTGAAGGAAATCTATGTTTCATTAGTTACTGCTGGTTTATTCGCATTGGTTATCGCTGGAATTCATTTGGTTTTATTCGAGGTTGGCTCACCTGATTCAACTCCTATTGAGCTATTTAGTAGAATCCGTTTCTTACTATTGGCAGGAGTGATATTTGTCTTTTTACAAATAGGAGCAGTATTCGCTTTTAGGGCTACTATTCCAGAAGACCAAACCTTTGCCAGAGATGATATGGATACACCATTTAGGATTAATTTCAGGAGATCACTTTTGGTTTCAGGTACTTTTTGCATTCTTTTGACAGTTGTAATGCTTTTTTCTGTAATTTCTGCATGGGGGGCTTTATCTGACCAATGGGATAAATATGGTCTTTTGATAATTGCAGTACCTCTTACTCCACTCATGTTCCCTGCGTTAATGGTAAGTCGTGAAGAAAGGCAAGTATTGCGTCGTGATGAAACCTATCCTGATTTTATTAGAGCACTGGGTGGTACTGCGCAGGCTCGTTCC
>CESI01078926.1_pt1 | contig 13173 bp, 7 predicted proteins | sample 356301 | NCBI WGS metagenome assembly CESI01 (sample SAMEA2621423, study PRJEB7988) | marine metagenome | biome: marine biome (ENVO:00000447); feature: deep chlorophyll maximum layer (ENVO:xxxxxxxx); material: "saline water (ENVO:00002010), including plankton (ENVO:xxxxxxxx)" | depth 40 m | reverse complement strand
GGATTAACAGTCCCACGCTCCACCAGCTAAGCTAAATCGGCATCGTGAGCGAATAACATCTCCTTTATGAGCAATTCGGCCGTGGTGTGATTATCTAATAATCTCAATCAAGCGGGGTTTTGGCTTGATTGGCTTAGATGAAATAGTAATGCAATCAGCTAGAGATTGCTGTTCTTGTGCCGTAAGGTCAACATTATGATGGAATTTTATCCAGGTTTCGCCCTGATTGATTGCTTGACCTCGCTCAACTATGATTTCAAAACCGATTTCTGGACTGATGGTGTCTTCCATAGCGAATCTACCGGCTCCATGATTGCGGGCAATCTCTGCTAAGGTCATTGAGGTAATTGCTGAGACATAGCCTTGGCTAGGAGAATGAATGGAGGTGACTTGTTTACTCTTGCCAAACAGTTTTGTTGGTTGTCTGACAAGTAACTCAACATCTGATTGACTAACACCCTGGGCTAAGCACATCTGCTTGAATTTAGCCAAAGCCTTGCCATTATCTAGAACATTACTGATCATTGCTTGGCCAGCAAATTCGTCACTGGCTGTGCCGGATAAGACTAGCAAGGCTGCACCTTGGAGTACGACTAATTCTCTGGTATCTCTAGAGCCTTGACCGTTAAGCACCTCAATACTGCCAAGAATTTCCAAACTATTGCCAACATACCGTCCAATTGGATAGTCCATTTGGGTAATCTGGGCAATTGTCTTGATGCCTAGTCCCTGTGCTGCACCAACCATCGATTTAGCCAGTGCTTTGGCATCCCCAAAAGATTGCATGAATGCACCTTGACCACATTTGACATCGAGAACTAGAGACCCAAGGCCTTCTGCCGCCTTTTTTGATATAATTGACGCAGTGATAAGCGGAATGCTATCGATGGTATTAGTCACGTCTCTAACTGCATACAGCAATCCATCAGCCGGTGCTATTGCTGTATTTTGGGCCGCGATACAACAACCGATTGCTGCTACTTGGTCTTGCATCTGTTGTGGATTAAGTGAACAATTAAAGCCGTTAATTGATTCTAACTTGTCGATAGTTCCACCAGTATGTCCTAGTCCTCGACCCGCTAGCATCGGAACTTTGAGTCCACATGCTGCTAAAGCAGGCGCAAGCATTAGCGACATTTTATCACCCACTCCCCCAGTACTATGTTTGTCCACCACTAGGGAATTATCGTCCCAAGCAATCATTGAGCCTGACTGCATCATTCCTTTGGTTAGTATTGTGGTTTCATCAACCGATATACCATTACTATGAACTGCTTTCAACCATTGTTCAACATAATTAATGTCAATATTTCTAGTTGCTACTGACTTGATGAACTTACTCAGTAAATCTAAGTCCATAGTTTGCTGCTGCTCTATTTGGCTTATCAGTGTCAAAACATCTGATGATTCCATAAGATCAACCTAGTTTTTTGCTAAGCCAATTTCGACCAATCTTTGATGGAGATAATCACCAGCATTAATCGATTGGAAATCAGCCTTACCACTGGTCATCTCAATGAACTCTGGTCTTGGAGTCAAATCGATTGAATTACGTGGGTGAACAAACATTGGCATTGAGAAGCGACGGGCGGATTTGGATGCAGGATTTACCACTCGGTGGGTTGTGGATTTGAATAACCCATTAGTCAAATTCTGTATCATGTCGCCAGAATCAACGATGATGTTCCGTTCATCTCCTGCTACTTTTATCCAAGTACCGTCATGGTCCATTACCTCAAGCCCATCTGCAGTAGCAGTAACTAGTAGCGTGATGAAATTAATATCTTCATGTGCTGCTGACCTGACTGCACCTGCTTGAACATCGTCACCAAGTGGTGGGTAGTGAATAATACGCATAATGGTATTACCATCATCGGTCATCTCGGGCAGCCAATTTGCCTCCTTACCCAAATATATACTACAAGCAGACAGTAATTCTCTCGAGATATGTTCCATTCTGTTATACAAGTCGTCAATGGTTTGTTTAAACTGTGGTACATCAGCATCTGGCCAAGCATTTCCCGGATAAGAGGGGTTTTCACCAGGTTGGTGAGTACGGCCGGTTTGCCAGAATTCTTTCAAATCAGGTGCAGGATTATCTTTGGCATGCTCGACACCAAAAGCAGTATAACCACGTTGATGGGAAATTTCAGCTCTCGAATAGTTGGATTTACTGCTTTGGTCAAGTCCGAAAAATGCATCACCATTGTCGTATGATTGATGGATCAATTCTAACGGAATGCCGTGGTTCTTCAAGGCAAAGAATCCGATGTCTTTGAGCGAATTACCCACATGCTCAATGAACTTGTTACGCCTGTCTTCATCACTTGAGAGGTAGTCAGCAAAATCTACTACAGGGATGCTTCGAGTCATGTTATCACTTTGTGGTAATGACGGCACCGTATGAACTCTATGCCAGTTAAGCAGCGAAAACTGTGATTTTATCAGTCACGGATTTTTGACAGCAGTCTAATCATCTCGATGTAAATCCAAATAATTGTCACTAGCACACCAAATGCGCCCCACCATTCTGCATTCTTGGGTGCTTGCCACTTTACACCGGATTCAATAAAGCCAAAATCAGAAATTAGGCTTAATGCTGCAATTGAGAGAACAAATATGGTAAAACCAATCCCAATAGGGCCAGAGGAATGAACAAATGGTACTTCATAGGCAGTAAATAACGAGAAGAATATTGAGACCAGATACAGCATCATAATTGCCCCAACTAGGCTGCCAATCACTTTATTGAAAGTTGGAGTTGGTCTAATGACTCTAGATGAGTAAATGATTAGCATCCCGCCAGTGATAAACAGTGTGCCAAATGCGGCTTGGATGATTATACCGGTGTAAAATGCTTCAAACACCAGAGATATTGCCCCAACAAACATTCCTTGCAATACAGCATAAATTGTCATCAATGCGCCAGGATTTTCAGGCCTCATGATAAACAGCATCATTGCGACTACAATTCCGCCGAGTAATCCACCCCATGCCATGCCACTGATTACAGATGTATTTCCTGCGGCTAATGCATCGAGTGCAACATATGCTGAAATGAATGCAGTAATTGTCACAATTCCAAGCAAGTAGGCAAGTTTGCCGATTGTACCTTGCAAAGTCATGGTGTTTTGTCCTTGAATATTGGACCAAAAATTTTGGGTCATAACCGGATTACTAGTAGAGTAGCGCATCTTTATCAGACATGCTAATGCTAAGTCCTTTGTCAATCTTACGATGTTATTGGTTGCCTTCAAGCTGTTCTTGATAGTATTCAGCAAGTTGGTCAATCGACCATCCATTGTCGAGATAACGTTGGATGACATCCTCAGTCCAGCCTGGGAACTTGGCTAATTCTTCAGGTGAGAACTTGCTACTTTCTTCGGTAGTTGTGCTTTCACCACTACCGTCGAGCACCGGCATTGCCCATGATTCAGTATCAACCAATTCAGAATTCTCTACTAACATCATTTCTTGCTCTTCAAGACTTACTAGATTTTTAGCCTCTATTGCCTTAGTTTCCAATTGTTTTAGGATGATAAATGCGCCAACTGAAAAGAGGGCTGCGACTATCATTACAATCAACATAGTATTCTTGCCAGTTTCATCATTTTCGCCATCACTAGCATCAGCCAGTTCAGCTAGTTGGTCGGCTGAGCATCCATCAAAGTCAGTCAATGCATCTGGTTCAGTATCCGGACACAAATCAAACTTGTTTGGTATGGTGTCCATGTCATCATCTGCCTCAGGGTCCACACTATCATCATCTTGTGGCTCGGTTGGGGAATTGCCAGATGAAAGATCGCAACCGTATTGGTCGGTATCTTTGATTCCATCTCCATCAGCATCTTCCAAGTTTAGCGCATCATAAATGGCAACATTAGCAACGGATGTGTTGAGGGCTGTTCTTTGGGCCCAAGTAATCTCTATCGAATCAATAGCACAATCACCGTCAGTATCAGCTAACATTGGGTGGCTGCCTTGTTTTTGCTCATCCGTGTTGTTGACTCCATCACCGTCAGAATCAAACATATCTTCAGTAACTCCTGAAGGCATGGTACGCTTGGTTCTGTTTAGTCCATTAGCAACTTCATATTTGTCGGTAAGTGAGTCTTGGTCAGTATCTGTCACGTTGTCTAGGCGGTTCCAATCTGCATGCCATCCATCTAGGTAATATTGAGTAATGAGAGATGAATGAATAATGACTCCCATCTCACGGTTACGGTTCATGGCAGAACTACCCATGTTTATCGAGGAGACTAGTACGCTTTCCCCATCGACAATAATTCCTTTGTTGTGCAATTTAGCGACATCATCGTCCTCACCCATCACAACAGCAGAAGCATCTAATCCCTCGGTGCTATTCCAAACTTCATTGAACAAGTCAACTACTTCTTGGTCATCATCATCAAGATATGCGCCGTTGATGATCAAATGTACACCAACTCCTTGCATTGCAACATCATGTAGAGCGGTAATGATTGGGTTTTCATCCCCCCAGCCATATGACCAGTCGGCATCAAGGGTCTGTTGAGAAAGTAAGACCTCATCTTCTGCAGACATTATGAAATCAACTATTTTAGTTACACAATTTGTCGGGCAAGTAAGTAATTCTCCCGAGATACTGGTTTGGATAGCTGATTGAACTCCACCTCCGCCAATGGAGCCTGGTGGATAGAATTGATACTGGTCATAATCATTTAGCGACATTAATTCAGCAAATTCTCGGTCAAGATTGAACTGCTGTTCAACCATTTGCGCTAAATCATCATTGTCAATAATAACACTCCACTCGACATTACCTCTAACGTCGGGACCGGGAACCGATGAAGGTTTCCAGTTGCCAGATGACATCCAAATGCTGGATGAGTCTCTTACAGCAACTTTGCTGTGTAGATACAGATATGGTTCATTTGAATCGGTGTTAAACTCGTAGACTGTTGCTCCTGCTTGGATTAAGGTGTAGGAATAATCATTCTTGTATTGCAAATCTGTTTCAGACCAAATATTACAATTATAACAACCGGGGTCAAGCATAAGTTCTACATTGACGTCTCTACTTAATGCATCTAACAAGGCTTGAACTAGATTTGCCTCTTGCATTTGATAAAGCTGGATTTGCAAACTTGTTTGACTGCCATCAATCCATTGTATTAATTCCAACAGACCGTTTTGAGGGCCAATAATTGGTGTGACAATAGATTCTCCTTCGTCAAAGTCAGTAGCCAAGCAGAGCGTGTTGTGTAATCCACTTATTGACCACAAATATTTCCAATCATCAGCGCTATCTGTGTCTGGTAAGTTCTTGCAACCATCACCTCTAACATAGATAAATTCATCATCAGATACGCTATTTGTCGGTACTGATATCGCTTCACTGGACCATCCAGGGTGGCTAGCAGGTCCGCTATCAAACACGAAAGCATCAGATAGGTTGCCACTCGGATCCAAGACGGTAATCACTACACCAGTGTCAGGAATGTACAAGTCAGAACAGCCAATGTCGCTAAATTGCAGGAAAACGGGATTTACCTCGTCAATAAATGTCATACCTTGACCAGTGAAGGAATTCATCGCATTACTATCAGATATGATAATACTAGACATGGAAGGGAAAAACATAGTTGAATCAATATTACACTCGTAAACTAATCCGTCATTTATGCTGATTTGCCAATCCATAAGGTAGGCATCATTCTGACCAATATTTTTGAGTTGAATAAATTCGTTATCATAAGGTGATATGCGAGTTAGTAGGATATCTCCAGCGGTTGCAAAATCACTTGAAATGACATTCTCTGCGCCCGGTGTAGGATAGGCAGCTAAACTCCAATCGACACCGTTATCTGAAATCCAGGATTGACATGTAAGGGTAGTCAAGCCTTCGCCGTGAACTGAAGATTCACTAATTAGTAATCCATCTGGGTTGTAAATGTCAAGTAAATCAGTAGCCCATAAGAATTGATAAGGCAAACTAATAATGGCATATTCTCCCGGGGCAACTACGGTTGATTTAGATGAATTGGCAACGATATTAGCAGAATTAGCGTTGTCGATTTCTCCAGTTTCTATGATGAAATGCCGATTTGTGGCTGTATCGATTCGCCACCTCAGCAAATCTATTGCCGACGTGCCATTGTTGAAAATTTCAATCCAATCATTTACAGTACCGTCCATATCGTCGCACCAGCCCATATATTCGGTGACCAATAGGTCATTAGCTCCGATATATTGTGGCCATTCTGGATTGATAACGCCCGGTGTAGCCCAAGCAGGCTCTACCCAACCAACAATTCCAGACGGTGTCATAGTTGTATAACCAGCATGACTGCTGCTAGGCGGTATCATAGAGATATTTTCCGAAGAGACGTCCCATCCTACGGAATCGACAATAGCAGCATTATCATCAACCAAAGTTATGAGGTCAGAGGTTTGTTTTAGATAGAAGGAGTTGGTGCCATTTAATGCAATTAAAGCCACGCCATCTGGTTGGATTATAGCATCTTGTTGGAGTGGGAAGTTGTAGGCTCCAAGAGTGAAGCTTCGACTGCTTGATGCTTTTAATTTCCAACCAGTTAAATCTACGGCGATTGTATCATTATTATACAATTCAATCCATTCACCTAGCGGCCATGATTGAGTGTCTAGTCCAATCCCATCAGGTAAGATTTCACTAAATTGTAAGTCTTTCATGGAGTATGGCTCATCACCTGGTTCAGGTTGTCCGGGGGTCAGCCAATTTGAAGGAACCCATGAAGACCCGATATTTGCGTAATCCCTCACCATTGAGACATTATCGCCAAAATAATTGCTATGCCATCCTGAATCTACAATGACTCCATTGTCATCTTTCAACACTAAATGTTCATAGTAATCATATAGTTCGAAATTATTAGACATTTGAATCAATCTTCGTTCATCTGGCGATATATCAGTGGCGCTTGAATGGGATTGGTTGAAGATAATTGTACCAGGGTCGAAGTATAGAATTTCTCCCCGACCATTGGTTATGCTCCATCCAAGTAGATTGATTGACGAGACTCCATCATTGTGGATTTCAATCCATTTCCCATCTGGGAAGTTACCAGTTGTGTTAGTGGATGGAAGATATTCGGTAATGATTAGATCACTAGTCATGTTTGCTAGCGCATTAATTTGTCCGACATTAGATGCATTGGCTGTTGGGTACGCCGAGGTATACATCCCATCGGTTCCGTGATTACGGGACAAGCTAAAACCAGGCTCGTTTGAACTCCAGCTGACCTCATCACCTATGCTGCCATTTGGCCAGTGAACAGTTAGGGTTTCGGCTGCATTATTCAGTACGCCGCTATATGAGGAACCATTTATGGCAATAACTCTAAGTTCTCCTGCATTTATTATCATCGAGTTAGGATCTGTAGTATATCCAACCACATGATTTTGATTAAATTGTACAGTGTTGCCTGCAGAATCTTTTAGATGCCATCCTGTCATGTTGATTGGCGAGTTACCTTGATTATGAATTTCTACCCATTCACCGTCTGGCCATGTACCGTTATCGTTACTTGGGTAAGCATCAGCCAGCACTTCATTGACTACTAAATCGCCTGGAAAATAAACTGGGCCAGTGGGTGTGCCTCCTTGGTTGCTTTCACCGGGTGATATTGTAGATGATTCAATCCAGTCAGCCGCCGGGTCACTTGTGTCTTCGATTAGAGTTACCCCTTCAGTAGGAGAAGTAGTCCATGATATGCTGTGCACTAAATTACCACTAGCATCGCTTAGATTTACCATGCCATTGGAGTTTTTCATACAAAATCCACATGACCCGCCATCTCCATTACGTGCTAATACTATGAAATCTCCAGCTGGAATTTCCATATTTGCTGCTGCAGTTGGATACACTACATTACCTGTAGTCATACTTAGTGGTCGGTCATAATGGTCGCTTAAAGTCCATGTTGAAAGGTCAACAGTGGTAGTCCCGGAGTTGGATAACTCAACCCATTCTCCACTCGTCCAATCTGCCGGTCCTACAGCACCAGTTTCTGCGCCGAAGGCATTAACCAAAACCTCAGATATACAGATGTCAGTAATACATGCAGATGACCTACTAGATGTCTCCAATGGTTTGGCTGAGTCTGACATTTCTTGAGAGTCTAGAACTGGTGCTAGGTATGAACAAAGCATCAATGCAATCAAAATTATTGGGTATTTTTTGGTATTCATAATATTCATCTCAGGTATATTTGTTAATCAAAGGAAACCGAACGCATCTTGTGCTTGTGAAAATGTGTAAATCATAATTGGTACGATGATAATTCCCATTCCGTGGCTTCTACGTATACCAACTCTTGGGGGTATTAATCCGAGGATCGTACCAATAATCAACACCCCAATGCCGATGAAACCGGTAGTAAACCAAACCAGGGCAGCAACGAATAATATTACTCCCATTACCATTTGTTGTAGGGGTATAGCAGCATGTAATCGCAACATACCCTTGCCGACAACTCGCATAATTGGCATTGCCATTAGTCCTGCGGCAACGGTAATTGACATTAAACGAATAAGATCTGCAGTTGGTTCTGCTGAAGACCAAGTATCAATCGGATACATCATCTTCAATGCTAATGTGGCACCTGAACGAGATCTTCCAATAATGTAGAGGAATCCAAGAACCATAACCGTGACCGCAGTGTTGACCGCCGAAAGAATCGCAATTACCTCTAAATCCTGCTTTGTTTGTGGTCCTTCAACCCCTCCTTCGGCTTCAGCGAGGGCAATTTCCAAAAGTTCATCATCGGTCATTTCAGTTAACCTACGAGTTTCCCAATCCATTCCGTAACCTTCCTTGCCTTGCACCTTGGCTGCGAGGTTTCTGCCACCCATCACCAGAACAGTGGCTTGTGATGCAGTCATTCCGGGTAAAACTCCCATTGATGCACCGGCTACTCCTGACCAAAAACAAGGAACAAACAACGGTTTTGCTGGTGGTAGCGACCAGTCTTCATTCTGCGGCGGGATGTGGGATGTAGTAGCATAGATATCCAATAAGTTAGCAATGCCGAATAACCCCGCAAGACTTGGCAATAATAAGCTGGCATCTGGAATGCCAACAGGGGATCTAGCAGGTAGGCTAAATACGGCCCAGCCGTAAAATCCTGCTAGTAAAAAGAAGCCTGTTGCGGCTAAGAATCCAGCAAATCTGCTATCGGTGCCTAATATATTCCTCGATATTTTCCTCATCCATTTTGGCCAATCAAGTCTTGTGGTTTCAGTTGCCAGTAGCAAGAACGAGATTGCTAGGAGCAAAAAGAAAATGACGTTCCTAAGATAATCATACCAACCTAGTTCATCACCAAACACAATCCTTGCTACAATGATTAGGGGTAAGGAGAGAAACAGGCCTAGTTGAGAGCCTCTAGCAGACCAAGCGACTCCTCTGGGTGCATTGCCTGATAATAGCATTCTGTGGCCTGGCAGTAATGATAACGCGGTGTCACCATCTGGTGCCCCAAGTAGTGCTGAGGGGATATAATTCAGAAAAGTGTGAACCGTTCCTGTTGAGACGATAATGGCTGCAACTGCTGATAATGGAATCCCCCAACTCAAAAACACAGGGGCTAATGCAAGTAAAATTAGTGCGACATTGTTGACGTGAAAACCTGGTATAAGTCCGGTTAGGGAGCCCATTGCTACGCCAAAGAATAGTGCAAAGAGCAACCATCCAAGGTCTAGAAAATACGCTTCCCACATCTAAATTCCTCAATAATCAGGGTATGTGTCATTGTCATCACGATCGTTCTCACCATCGCCGTCAGTATCAATATTGTATGGATTAGTCCCGTATAGTGATTCTAAATTATCTGATAAACCGTCACCATCGGTATCAACTACGTCTGCGTTTATCAAATGATAAACCGTTGCAATCATCTCTGGGTCTGCAACTTCCATCATTCGACCATTCCAAACATGAGAATAACCGCTGTGGTAGCTATCTGTGCCAATGATGGTATTATTATTTGGTGATAATCGAATACTTTGATTCGAGCCATCTCTTTGTAACCACCATTGCCCATCCTCATCTTCAACCGCAATACCAGGGAGGTTTACCATTTGGCTTCTAGAATATCCCCACTGTGATGCACCTTCATCCCAGAGTAAATTTTTTGCCTCTGGTACCTCACCGAGTTGGTAATCATGAATCATGAGCCGTATCGCCATATTGGTGTCATCCCAGGTGACTGATACATTGGCAGTAATGGCTTGGCCAGCTTCAATCCATTGAGTTGAAGTTTGGGCTGGGAAAGTAGCGTAAATCTTAGTCTGTCCACGATAATCAATCTTGTCAACTAGCCAGCCACTGACATCTTCAACAGATGGCTCAATTGCATATCTCACGAATGCGTTGACAGTATATCGAGTGTTGGGCTGGTCAATCAATCTTATTGGATCACCAGAGAGCAGCGATAGTAAATCAACGACATCTTCTGAATTGATTAAATTCCCTGTCGGCGTACCTTCACTTGCATCAACACACCAACTAGAATCGGCTTCAGACCACATCAACCTGCCTTGAATATCTCGAAATTCATTGTTTAGAGAGGCGTTTTCATTAGCTGCAAGGTCAATTCCACTTGGTTTTAGGCAAATTGTTACTCCGCCAGGACCTCGTAAACTCCATTCCTCTCCAACCATTACATAGCCAGCAATATTGACAAGGTTGCCGGACTGATAACTCCATGTGGCCTCTTCTCCCCAATTCAATCGAATAATGTCAACAGGATGGTTTCTGTCAACAAGGATTTCTGGACCTTGTACAGACATGACCCAATTCAGGTCTCGTTGATTATATGATATAGTTCCAGTAACTTGTACTTTGGAAGAGGTTTCAATCCAACTTCCAACCTTTGACCTGATGCTTAACTTGACCTGATGTTCAGCATTGCCGTAAGAAGGATGGTCCCTTAAATCAGCAGATACGAACATTGCATCTGGTGGTATTGATTCCCCTATGTATCCAGTGAGGGAAATCACTTCACCTTCGTATTTTTCTGGATCCAGTGCTACATCCAATAACGATAATTGGACGATTTCAGGTAGATCATCTTCGTCCCAATCCATCGCACCAGATCCTACGGCAATCATGTAAATATTACCCTCATACTCCATAACTTTGCCAGTGATTATCACATTTGTGCCAATTGGTGGGATTTCAGCAGGGCGGCTCCAACGAGCCTCAACCACGGCAGTACCGTCTGTTACTATGACGTGGGTTTCCCAATCTCCGGAGTTCCATGGATCTTCTCGCCATGAAATTATCTCTCCTTCAACTTTGACTACTTCATTCTTGTATTCAATCAACTCATCCATGTCTACGATGTCAGGTTCTCTAACCATGGCGTAATAATTCAAAATCGCAACTAGGAATATTGCTAGGGTGAACATTACCCAAAGTTGTTGACCTCTAGTTGCTGGGTCATCATCAGTAATTTTATTCATAATGCTCTTGAGAACATCCGCCATACTTGGTGCTAGCAAATCAGTCTTTTAGTCATGTTTGAGGATAATTGCCTATCTTTGCATCGCCTTTTTAAACAGTAAAGCGAGCGTGTTGTGGGGATGGAATGCGAGAGCGGGTGATAAGGGACGAGATTCACAAGGACATTCTTGTGCCGCCACACCACGCTAAGATTCTTGATACCAAGGAATTCCAAAGGTTGCGCTCGATTCAGCAATTATCAACCTGTGAATACGTATTTCCAGCGGCAAATCACAACCGATTCTCACATTCTCTTGGGGCTTACCATCTAGCACGAAAATTAACTCAATTATTACAAGATGTTCAACCTGGTATCATTGACGATGATGACGCTGAACTAGTTCAATTGGCTGCTTTGTTGCATGATATTGGTCACCCACCATATTCACATCTTCTTGAAACACCGAAAGTGTTTGCCACCTTCCACTCCCATGAACACTGGGGCCGATTGCTAATCGAATCAACAGATACAGAAATCGGGCTGGCAGTTCATGAGGTTCTAGGCCCTGATCGTCTCGGCCGTCTATTTGCGCTTATGGATGGTAAGTCGGAATACCAAGGCTTGGAAATTCCGCAGTTCATGAAAGAAATAGTTTCATCGCAACTCGATGTAGATCGTATGGATTATCTAGTTAGAGACCAAGCAAACACAGGTGCCCAAATTGGTGGATTTGACATCGATCGGGTATTTAGAGCCCTAAGGGTTGGTGAAGATGGTCAATTTTATGTTAAAACATGGGGCTTACCAGCAGTAGAAGCTTATTTGGTCACAAGGTATCACATGTACAATCAAGTATACTTCCACAAAGTCAACATGCTGACTCAAAATTATTTGGTTGATATGCTGTCAAGAGCCAAGATATTGGCTGAACAAGGTAAATTAATTCTAGATCACAGACTTGAGCAAATGTTGGTCAATAAATCCTTAACACCGGTACAATATGCCGAATTAAATGATTCCCATATCAAAGTAGCCCTGTCTGATTGGGCCAAACACGAGGACCTTACTTTGTCTCTTTATGCCAATAAACTACTGTCACGGAGAGGCTTTCACAAGTCCCTGAGAATCAATACCTTGGATATCAACATGGTAGAAGCAGTAAAACAACGTCTGGAGGAGTTCGTAAAATCACACGGTTTTGATCCAGAGATTCATGTATTGTATGCTAGGATTTCCAAGCGTGGGTACATGCCCTATGAACAGGGCATAAATTTAGAGGACGGCAGAGACGTGTCTGAACATTCTGCTATGATTCGTTCTCTATCATTACCCAATGAAAGAGCTATGGTATTTGTTCCCGAAGAAATCAGGGATGCAGCAGAAGCTGTGGTACGAGAGTGGATTAAACCAAGTCAGTCATCTCTATCCCAATTCAGTTAGTTGGAACACTTTATGACTGAGCGGCGTGACGGGCGGCTACGGGCCTGTAGCTTAGTTGGTTAGAGCACCCGGCTCATAACCGGGCGGTCAAGGGTTCAAATCCCTTCGGGCCCACTTTTTTACAATGGCCGTTTTCATGGCATTTATCTCCCATCTTCCCAAAATGGTTATGAGGGTCACGGGGGTGGGAAGCATGATAGGTGAGATTGTGACCAACTTAAAGCGCGCTTCGTTTCTTATAACATTGTACTTATTTTCCATGCTT
>CESI01121494.1_pt1 | contig 13221 bp, 11 predicted proteins | sample 356301 | NCBI WGS metagenome assembly CESI01 (sample SAMEA2621423, study PRJEB7988) | marine metagenome | biome: marine biome (ENVO:00000447); feature: deep chlorophyll maximum layer (ENVO:xxxxxxxx); material: "saline water (ENVO:00002010), including plankton (ENVO:xxxxxxxx)" | depth 40 m | reverse complement strand
CGGATCGGCTGGTGCTCGTGGACCAAAAGGAGATGCTGGAGACCAAGGACCAGCTGGATCACAAGGTGAACAAGGTGTTCAAGGTGAACCTGGAGCCAATGGAGAAGGTTCACAAGGACCACAAGGTATTCAAGGACCAGCAGGGCCAGCAGGAGCTGCAGGTACCAATGGTTTAGGTTTCTGTTTTGAACATCTTGCTATTAACTCAGTTGCTCAATATGAACCAATCACAAATAGTAATATAAAAGATTCATTTATTATTGTTCCTTCACAATGGGGAAGTACATATTATTTAGAAGAAATTAGATTTTGGTTTGGAGAAAAGAATCCATCATCTAATATTAGTATGTCATTAAAGTATGAAAAAACCAGCGGAACAACAGGTACTATAGCAACATGGACATGTACTTCAAATGTATCTACTTCTACTAAAGCTTTAACTGCAACGGATATTAGTGGTTATAAAATTTGGCTAGAACTGTCAGGAGATAATGCATACGGAGCCTCAGGTTTAACATCTACTCTAAGATTTAGACATACCAATGGTGGATGTCAAGAATAACAAATTAAAACCATAAGAGATGATAACAGTACATTCACATAATAATGGATCTAGTCCTACGCCCATAACTCAATGTCATGATATAAGTAATACATCTGTATATAATGTTACTATTCAATATACTGATGTTGATGATAACATACAAACAATTATACTTGCACGTAATACCTCTATTAGTGTATGTGCATTGGGAGGTACAGTTTCTGGAACAGGTGGGACTTTCAGTGTATCAACAGGTAATGCATGTGATGCCAATTATGAATGTGAAACTTATAACTACATATATCTAAATGCAGATGAACAGTCTGGATCATTTAGTCACGCAAATGCATGTGGAGGACCTACTGCAATACAAGCATTTAGTTTAGATATACAAACTCTTAATTCAGAAAACTTAACTTCTATTATAGGTAAACAAATAATTCATGACCAAATAACTCACAGGGCATTTAATGGAGAAGTATTCGGAGGACCAGGATATTATGGAATAGGATCAACTTACAATAACCATAATTATACTATGACCGTTGCTATCAATAGTGGTGGTATTATTACCGCTGCTGCGATTTGTAGTCCTGTTACTAGTACACCAACGCCTACGCCATTTCCAACGCCAACACCTTCTAACTCATCTCCTGCTACTATATACAAATACATAATGAATCCATGTGATGAAGAAAGTCCTAATTTTACAGCAAAATCAAATTCACAAAAAACTATAGGTTGGACATATACATGTACAGGATCAGCATATGCTGAGGATAACTACACTATTATAGCTACATCTACAAACCCATGGGTGACTACTATCGGAGATGTGACTACATGTGCTGGAGATAATAATGGAGAATGCTTACTATCTGGAACACAAATAGAAATGCATGACGGTACATCAAAAAATATAGAAGATATAGTAATAGGCGATACTGTTATGTCTAGATCAATTGAAACTGCTCCTAATTCTGACGATTATGGAGTATTACTTGATTGGAGTCATGCTAATCCAAAAATTGAATCTGATCTTGCACAAGTTACCGGTAAAATGGCTTACTGGAAAAATCATATATACAATATTAATTCAGGCTTGTTAGTATCTTCTAAAGATCACTTACATTTTATTAAAAGAGGTGAAGAATATACATTTACTACAGCAAATTTATTACAAGTAGGAGATTTCTTAGTAGATAAAGATAATACTTTAATAGAGATAACTTCTGTATTAAGAATACAAGGTAATTTCCAAGTATGGAAAATTGATGTTGAGTCATTAGATACTTATATTGCTAATGGCATAATTACTCACAACGATAAGCCAAGAGGAGTTGATCCATAAGATTATGTAACGAGAGGTTCTTTATAAAAATGGTGATATATAATAATATAATACTACTAACATAAAGAACCTATGGACAATAAAACAATTTTTGTTCAGATCGCAAGCTACAGAGATCCTGAACTATTACCCACAATTAAAGATGCATTAGATAAAGCTAGTAATCCAGATAGATTAGTATTTGGTATTTGTTGGCAACATTCAACTGAAGATAAATGGGATTCATTAGACTTATATAAAGATGATCCTCGATTTAGAATCATAGACGTTAATTATAAAGAGGCTCAAGGTGCATGTTGGGCTAGAAATCAAATTCAACAACTTTTTAAAGGTGAAGATTACACTCTTCAATTAGATTCACATCATAGATTTATAGAAAACTGGGATCAAGAGTTAATAGACATGCTAGAGGGTTTAAAATCTAAAGGACATAAAAAACCTTTATTAACTGGATATATTCCAAGCTACGATCCTGAAAATGAACCAGATGGTAGAGTAGATGTACCGTGGTTAATGAATTTTGATAGATTTACACCAGAAGGCATAATCTTCTTTTTACCTGCAAGTATTCCTAATTGGGAAAACTTAACAGAACCAGTTCCTGCTAGATTTTATAGTGGCCACTTTACATTTGCTGATGGTATATTCTCATTAGAAGTACAACATGATCCAACTTTTTATTTTCATGGTGAAGAAATAACAATTGCTGTTAGAGCATTTACACACGGTTATGATTCTTTTCACCCACATAAAATTATAGCATGGCATGAATATACTCGTAAAGGAAGAACTAAACAATGGGATGATGATCCTACTTGGGGTGAAAGAAATCGCATCACACATGAGAAAACACGTAAGTTATTAGGAGTCGATGGGCACGTTATAACAGAGGAAGATAGATTATCATTTGGTAGATACGGTTTAGGCTCTGTACGCACTATAGCTGATTGGGAGAAGCATTCCGGCATAAGATTTAGTGATAGAGGAGTTCAATCACATACTAAACAAAATCATTTAGCACCAAATCCTTCAGGAGAAGGTATTGATGAAACATATTATCAAGAATTTAAACATTTTATAGATGTACATAAGGATTCAGCATTCAAACATGATGATTATGCTTTTTGTGCAGTAATGTTAGAGGAAGCCGACGGAACACAGGTATATAGAAAAGATCTAAGTGCTAAGGAATTTACGAATATGTTACAAGCAGATAAAGATAATGATTTTATCAATATACCTATTACATTCCAAGGACCTAAACCACACAAGTGGGTAGTTTGGCCAAATAGTAAAGAACATGGCTGGACAAAAAAAATTGAAGGTGTGCTATAATGAATAAAACCACGATTGTCACTGGTTTATGGGATATAAAAAGAGGAGAACTTTCTGAAGGATGGTCGCGTAGTTATAAACAATATTTAGATAAATTCGCAGAATTACTAAGAATTGACAATAATATGATCATTTTTGGTGATGAAAAGCTAAAAGATTTTGTTTTTGAGATAAGAAATGAAGAAAACACTCAATTTATTCCTAGAAATCAAGATTGGTTCAGAAACGAATTCTACGAAAAGATACAAAGTATCAGAACTAATGAAGAATGGCTAAATAGAGCTTCATGGTTAGCTGAATCTACTCAAGCTAGATTAGAAATGTATAATCCTTTAGTAATGTCTAAGCCATTTTTATTAAATGACGCTAAACTTATGGATAAATTCAATTCTAGTCATTTATTTTGGCTAGATGCTGGTATTACTAATACAGTACATGTTGGATATTTTACAAATGATCGTGTTTTAGATAAAATGTCAAATATTGATAAGTTTTCATTTGTTGCATTTCCATATGAAGCCGATAATGAGATTCATGGCTTTGAAATTAATAAATTAAACGAATTAGCAGATAACAAAGTCAATAAAGTATGTAGAGGTGGATTTTTTGGTGGTCCAATTGAAACTGTAGGTGATTTTAATATGGATTATTACAATTTAATATCTGATACACTAAGTAATGATTTAATGGGAACAGAAGAATCATTATTTTCTGCTTTAATATACATAAAACCTAAAAACTATCAATATTTTATGATAGAGGGTAACGGTTTAGTTAATAAATTCTTTGAAGATGTAAAAAATGATAAACATGAAGCATTAAATGAATCTAAAGAAGAAGAAACTAAAAATATTTTAGATACTCGTAATGTTGCTTTATATGTTTTAACATTTAATAGTCCAGATCAGGTAAAAACTTTAAGAAAATCAATGGCAGCATATGACAAAGATTTTATTACAGAACCACATTGGATTTTATTAGATAATTCTACTGATTTAACTACTCAACCAGAATATAAGGCATTATGTGAAGAACATGACATAGAACATGTTAAACATAATAATTTAGGCATTTGTGGTGGTAGACAATGGATAGCAGAACATGCAGAAGAAAGAGGATATGATTTTTATTTCTTTTTTGAAGATGATATGTTTTTTTATCCTAAATCAGGTGTATGTAGAAATGGTTATAATAGACATGTTGATGGATTATATAGAAAATCTTTAACTATTTCTAAGTTAAATGATTTTGATTTCTTAAAATTATCATTTACTGAATTTTATGGAGACAATAGAACTCAATGGGCATGGTACAACGTTCCAAGTTCATTTAGAATAAAACATTGGCCAGAAAAACCAAAGCTTCCTGTTAGAGGTTTAGACTCTGACGCTCCAAAAACAAAAATAACACAAGTAGATTCTTATGGAGGTATACCATTTGCACATGGAGAAATCTATTATTGTAATTGGCCACAAATAGTTACTAAAACTGGTAATAGAAAGATGTTTTTAACTGAAACATGGGCTAGACCACATGAACAAACATGGATGAGTTATATGTTCCAAAAAACAGTTGAAAGTGAAATTAAACCAGGTTTATTATTGATCACACCAACTGAACATGACAGATTTGATCATTATGCAGACGGTTTAAGAAAAGAAAGCTGATATATAATCTATAACTAAATAAACTAATTATATTTTGGGAAATCCTATCAAATACAATCCGAACGGAGATTCAAAAGTGAGTGGAGTGCAAAGAGGCGAATGGCTTATGGCAAATGCTGCAACTGGAGTTGGACCAACATCAGAAACTGAATTCTATTCTCAATTAAAAGAGGGTCAAGGCATATACACATATGACGAGCAAATTATAGTACATCGATACGAACACACTCAAACTGGTACTAATAATGATAACATCGAAGGTAGTAAAACCGAATTAATAGATACATTAGCAAGAAGAGATAAGAAAGCTAATGGAGCTAAAGAAGGTTGGGTATGCATGGAAACTAATACCTATGATTTTACAGTACCATATGATGATACTAGAATTACAGAAATTGCACCAGATGGTACAGAAAATATTTTAGGTATTTATAGTTTTGGTAAACATAATATTCCTTGCACAGCAGCTTACAGATATATTGGTTCGCCACAAAAAGATCCTAACCTCAGAAATCCAATCCACATGCAAAAGAATGCACGTAACTATGGATCATCTTGTTTAGGATTACAAGGTAATCAATTTGGTTATTACTCAAACAGAGGTGGCCATGGTACATTTTATGCATTTGCGCTCGGTAACGGAACTATTAAATATTATGAAGATGGAACAGGAATTAATGGAACACCAATTCAGGAGATAAAGGTTACAAAACATGAGCTAGTTACTTTTCAAGCAACAACAGATTTAGTATACAGTTACATAACTTCAACCACACCAATAGTTGTAACAGCCAAAGAGGGTACTTCAGATAAGGTTAAGTTATTTCCAGCAGATAAAAGAATTTTCAGTCGTAGATCTTCAGAATCAAGATGTCTAGATAATACAAGTACAAATATCAACACTAATAATAAACTAGTAAGAATTGCACCAACAGATAAAAGACTATTCGCTCAAGAAATAGGCGATGGCGGAGGTTCTGATGCATGTCAAGGTGTACCTTTATCATGTCTTAGTAACACTTACATCTGGGGAAATAAGATGTCAGATTTTAGTTTGATTTCACCTTATATAGTACAAGTTACAGTAGAGTATTATGATAGTGGTTGGAAGCTACATGGTAATCACACTTTAATAGGAAGCATGGATAATCCAGGTGGTTATTTTGAAGATGGTGATGGTAAATCTAAAAACAACAAAGATCCGCATCCAGCTGTATATGATCTAACTGTAGATTCAAATGATATTGAAGACAGTGGCTCAGCTACTGAGATGAGAGGTGGAGTCGACATTTGGAGATTTCGCGCACACAAACCATTTGCAGTAATAGTAAATGATCAATCAACGGATGAGGTACCAATTATAGGATGGATGGAAGACAGAGGATTTCAAACAGCACCATTTATAACAGACGACAATCCTAATAATGTATCAGACTACACAGATACTAGACCGGATTGGTTAATCACATAATGAAACGAGTCCACTTATTTGAAGCCTACATCCAAGAGGCCATGGAACTCCAACACCTAGAGATGGAATACGGCATAGATCTAGATCTGTGGAATGCAGGTACACATCTAGAACTCAGTAGGATTATTATTCCTAAAGCCAAAAGAGGTCAAGGCATCGGCACTCAAGTAATGCAACAGATTATCTCGCACGCTAACCAACTCAACCTACCCATATTCTTAACCGCATCAAAAGATTTCGGCGCAACCAGCATCAGTAGATTAACCAGATTCTATAAAGACTTAGGATTCCAAAAGAACCAGGATAAGGGCAAATCTAAATTACAATTAGTAAAACAACCAGACTAGATAGTAAACCAACCCAATACCAATATGGATCCAGATATAATCCAATACATTAAACCTATTATAGTAACCCTAATAATTCTAAGTTACCTAGGGTATAGAGACCACCAAAACCAAATCAAGTAAACCAGCACTCCAGCGTCGACCAGCTCTCTGAGCTCAGATAAGCTCTCTTAGGTGGTAAGAAGTGGTAAAAAGTGGTAAAAAGTGGTAAAGAATGCCAAACCCAGACTCTAAAGCCAACTCTGAAGAAACCATACTCCCAGGGGATCTAATATATAGAGGTGAATTGATCGTTCATAAGCACTACGGTGATCCAGGAGCTGACTTAAACCACAACGCGAACATACACACACTCCAAGACTCCGAATAGCCCCTATGCGAAAAAAGAGGGACCCAGTGCTATATTCTGGATCCCTCAGGTGTAATTAAAAGTTCCGGCTTTGCTATTCCCGCCGGAGGGGATATAGGTTTAGCTCTGTTCTGCGCTCTGGGCAGCCATTGCTGATTCCATCTCATCAGGTAGAGTACCAAAGAGCGAATCAAAGGCAGTTTCTTCATCTCCGAGCTTAGTCTTCTCTTCGGCTATCAGCTCTATGTTAAGGAGATCCCTTTGGTATCGGCCTTCATCAAACTGGACACCATTAGTAAAGTCAAAGAATAACTTATGGCCTACATTACCTAGACGGTTCTTTGAGAATTCCATGTAACGCTCTGAACTATTCTCTGCCCCTTTCCAATCCATCTCCATCATGGCAGTAGTCATGTGTTTTAGTTTGTTAGAGCCGACGAATGTACCACCCTTAGATAATTGTAGGATAGTGATAAAGGTAGTGTATACCTTACGCTTGTTCTTGCCTTGGTTGTTGGCGATCATCATGTCTAAGAACCACTTTTCGGTCTTACCACGTGTCATGTTACAAGCCTCTTTAACTGTGTCATTAACTTCAGTATAAGAGTCAGTTAGGATAATGTCCCAACCTTGATTTAAGGTAGACTCAATAACAGCCTTAGGATCTTGATCAACATAGTCTGATAAGAATAAGATTGGTAATTGACCCCAGTGTGGGAAACGTTTTAAGTAACGAGCCATGTCAAGCTGATTCATTTCAGCCGAGATAAAGAGAACCTTTTTGTCTGATGACTTTTGAACATTGTAAAGCATCTCAAGTAGGACAGTAGTCTTACCAATACCTGGCGCTCCTGTTGCCATGATGTTAGAACCAGGCATGAAACCTCCATCAGTAGATAGAAACTTATCAGCCACGGTACCAGTCGCCATAGGGACGAACAGATCATTTGAGAATTTAAGATCATCTAGCTTAGTCAGCTTGATCTTAGGTGCCTTGGTTTTAGTAGCCTTAGCAGTTGGCTGAGCTGCCGACAAATGGCCTTCATAGTCTTTACGACCTGACCAAGTACCAGCATCAGTGATACTAAGTAGTTTACCTGCGTTGAGGTATGATTGTACCTTGGCGAATTTAGCATCCGCATTGGTAACTAGAGTAGTTTTACCGGTTTCTACTGACCGTGCCTCGATAGAGGTCTTTGTTTTTTGTTTAAGTGTATATAGCATATCTTTAACTTTTAATTACATTATAAATATACGTGAAATAGTTGACAATAAAAAGCTTTTCAGCAACTAGTTACGAACAATTTTAATTATTTTTTGGCTGATCCAATAGAAAGGACCAAACAACCAACACCCAAAAGGGCAGACATTAAGAAGAAGCCCATAGCATTGGCTTCACCTGCAAAAGAAATATAGTTATCAATAGTACCAGCGACAGTCATATAAGCAATGATCAAGGAAGCGATAGCGATGATAAAGTATTTAAGATCTAGTGTAATTTTCATAATGATTCTTTTAGTGAGGTAGTAACCTCCATTAGTATACTACTAATATACCACAAATAATCGACATAAAAAAATATTTAAGCGTTTATTTTCAATTTATTTTCACAAAAAAAGAGAGCCACTGTTTCCTGTATCGGATAGGTGGCTCTCGGGGGAGGTTTGGCTTAGTCTCACTCAGTGGTTACGCTGCAGCTAACTTGATGCTAATTCCATTCATCCTCTAAATCAATAGGCAATTGGATAGGAACCTCAACAGCAATTTTACTTATATTCGATGTCTGTGTTCTTGGTTCCTATTCTCCAATTTAGTTTAATAGAGCTCCAACTTGAGCTGAAGTTTCTAAGTGTGCATTAGATGCAAACGGTGAAGCCATTTGGTTACCTAAATCAAATTGCTTACCAAGTATGTTACCAGCTTGAACCATCATCTCTGTAGTTTCGCGATCAGTCATATTGAAAGCAATATTTTCAGGAGCATGAGTAGCACAATGAGTAACACCGTTTACTAGAGACCAGATAGACTGATCAGTACGTGCGTTCTTTTTCTGAGCCGTAGAGTAATCAGCAGGATTCTGATTGATCTTAGTGTATGCTGCACGGTTATCATTTAAAGGGATCCAGCTATCAGCTGAAGCACCTGCAACTCGTTTAACAATATTATGTGCTCGTTCCATTTCCCATAGAGAAGCTGGAGTTTCAGTAGCTAATTTAACTGTATTAGCAAAGTCAGTTGGGACAAACCCATTCTTTTGTAATTGGTTCATATGTTGAAAGAAGTTCTCCATAGATTCCTTACTCAAGTTATTAAGAGCATAAGATTCTTGAGCCAAACCAGTAGTAAGACCATTTGTACACCACATTCGGTTTACATACGGCATAACTTGAATACCACCAAGAGGTGAGTTCTTCATAGTAATACCTGAGTTAAATACCTCATCAGATAAACCGAGAGCTCCAAGATCAAAGTTGGCTGTTGGATTCACCGCGTTAATTATAACCGAACCTTTATTGCCATCTATACCCCAATTAGTAACCTCAAATCCGTGTTGATCAATGATCTGGTCGGCAAGGTTAATGAATCGGTCGTGAGAGATAATATCCGTAGCTAGCTTAGTGAAGCCAACGACCTTCTTAGAGGTAGGGGATAGTACAATAGTTATTTCGTTTAGCTGAGCTGCCATCGCATTCTTCATTTGGTTAACGAAGTTTGCCTTTGCTTCTGGGCTAAACAGTGATTCGAACTTATTAGCGAACGCTTGGCTCATACCTATCATTTTGATCAATGCTTTGAAAGCATCTTTAGTGATCTCTAGTCGTTTACCTTGGTATTCGATCGTAGTGTCATTGATGAGGTTGATGTCGCGTACTGCTACAGTCTTACGTAATGACTGAGAGTTACGTGTCATCGCCTTGCGGTTATCGATTTCAGTTGCGGATAATGTTGTTAATACTGACATATGTTTCTTAGTTTAATTATTATATGGGAAATGAGTGATTTGTTTCAATCCCTGGGTTATTTATTTTACTTCTTCTGGACTGTTTGCTTTAACGTAATCAGCAGCAGTACCCAATACGGTAGGCGTTTGCCATTGAACTTCGTAATCTCTATACTCGAACTTCTCAAGATCAGTATTATGAGCTTCTAACATCTTGCCGAATACCTCAGCTGGATCAGAGTACATCAATAGATCAGCATCTATATCAATCTGAAAGGTGTGGCCACCTTTAGGCTTCCAAGCTTCACGTCCTTCGTGGAACCCGTAGTTTTCAAAATACTGTGTCTGAACTAAAACTTTATTTACACTCATGATCTTTCTTTTAGTGAGGTATTAACCTCGATTAGTATACTACTAATATACACGAAATAAACGACAATAAAAAGTATATCGTCGCTTATTTTAGTATAGTTACGAACAATTAGGCAGTTAAAGCATTATATTGTTTAACCATCTCTACAGAAACCTTGTAGCCTTTACCAGCTGAATTGGTAATACACACAGGAGACCTCTTAGATCGCGGCTTATAACCACTGATAGTATACTTACTACCTTGAATATCAATGACGTCACCAACATTAAGAGAGCCTAGACCAACTAGATTCTTATATTGATCAAAGGCTTGAGCCTCTTTAGTAACAGCAACTCCACCAGAACCGATGACACCTGCGTTAAGTTTAATAGTAGCAGTCTCAGCAGTGAAGGAGATGTTACCAGCGGAAATAGAAATACCGTGCTCAGCAGCAACCTTAGCTAAGGCAGCATCAAGAGATACTCGTAGAGACTTAAGGGCTGGGCGGTTGAAAGATTTAATTTTACTCATTTTGTTTTTGTTTAAGATTAACGATTAATTACAATACTAATATACGTGAAACTATTGACAACCCAAAATCTGGGCTGACAAAGTTACGAACAATTATTAAATAGATTCAGCGGCCATAGAGAGGTCCAACTTAGCTGAGCATGACACCTGACGGTCAAGGAAGTACTCAAGCTTACCAGTATAGAACTTGATCTTGTCAACATTAAGATCACTAACAGCATTAGACAGCATAGCCTGGTAGTACTCGATTTTACCAGCATAGTTGTCGTTTTTACGAACGTAAGAATTATAAGACGTTTTCATAGAGATGATTTTTGTGAGGCAGCAGCCTCGATTAGTATACTACTAATATACCACAAATAAACGACAATAAAAAATATTTGAGCGCTTATTTTCAATTTATTTTCAGCTAGGCCCTTGCTGATAGGCCATATAAAAAAAATATATGTAGGGCGGAGTCTACTCTTCCAGCTCCGATCAAAAAGCTACGCCCTTAGGGAAGGACTGACCTTCAACCTATACTACTAATATACGAAAAATAAATGACAACCCAAAGCAATTCAGCGCCGAGTTACGAACAACTTACGAACACTAATAACTCGCAACTATGGATGAAACAAATAGCAAAAATCACGTATTATATTAGGAGTACCGCGATTATACCAAACCACCTATAACTAACAAAGGCGACTATAGAAGTCGCCAATGTGAATCAACTAGTGCGCGCAACCATTAAGCAGCCACAGGAACCTCAACTTTAGCTTCATTCATAACAAAGGCTTTAGAAGCCCAAGAGTTAGCATTAACAGACTTGTATTGTGCCATGTCCATTAGCTGAGTGTTATAGTACATGCTATTAATAGTACCAACAGTCAAATTAGCTAGGATAGACTCATCGATCAGCTTAACCTTCTTACCAGTCCTAGAGAAGATAGTCAGATAGTAATCAGAACCTTCAGGGCAGAACTGTACAGTTTGCAATGCACCTTTCTTATAACCACTAATAGCAGACTCAGGATTAGCCATTATTCTAGGATTATCAAATGATCTAGCGTCACAGCATGTCATACCTAAAGCAGTCTTAACAATCATTCTGAATTTACCAGAAGGGTACTGAGTAAGGATGTCAGTAGTCATGAATGAAGTTTCTAATGCATAGTTACCGATCTTAATGTCTTTGTTTTGAATTGTTTTCATAATGGTTCTTTTAGTGAGGTAATAGCCTCGATTAGTATACTACTAATATACCACAAATTAACGACAATAAAAAATCTGGGCTGATAAAGTTACGAACAATTTGAAACCTCCAGGGGACCGAAGCGTATAAGGAAAGTATTGGGTTTCAGAGGAAAGATAAGGTCATCCGGGTGAGCTAGCCCCTAGCAGCGCTCCCAGCGAAGCTCCCGGGACTAAGCCCCAGCAACGCTCCCAGAAGCTTCTCCAGGAGCTTACCCAGAGAAGTCCCCAGAGCGCTTCCAGGAAGCTTCCCAGGAGCTCTAGGGGCCTTAGGGCGCACCAGCACCCATAGCCAACTTTACCAGTATTACCAAAAGCACTGGCGAGCACCCAACAACATATATCACCTAGATGACCTAGAGCTTACAGGCATATACCGGTATCAGCTGAGCTCGCACACGCACAGAAGCACCAACACATCAATCATATGATTAGACGCAGAGGAGCGCAGAGAAGCTCGGGGAGCCTACCAGCATAAAAGACCCAGAAGAATGTTCCTGGTACCCAGAGGGAGGGAAGACAATGTAAGCTTAATCACGCAAATGAGTCAAGTGATCAAATGCGAATAATGGTATGGAAGCCATATGAGTCAGAGAGGCTATAGAGCTCATATATGCGTATATGACTAAATGGACTCCGAGAGACTCCAGGGTCAGGGTGTGGCAAATATCCCTGGGGTGACATGTGGATGCGCGGCGATTTATAGGCCTGGAGAGTAGATAATTAACTTAGCTATAGCTTTACTTCATAAGTGCTATTTGCGCAATAAGTATCACAGCGGGGCCCAGAGTCACCAGGGTCTATGCACGCTCTTAAACCTTTGATTATACTCAACTCGATTGTTTAGAGGACTCAGAGTGCTCAGAGGTCCCGACCCCCACCCAAAAACGTATACCTCAGAGCGAAAAAAATATTGGGCCCCCGGGGATGAGAGCCTCCAGGGCCTAATCTAAGTACCAACGCGATCTCGAAATGATCGCGGACTGGTTCTACTTAAAACGCACTACTCAAAACGCGCGCCGTGAAGATGAAGCTCTATGGTACCCAGTGACACATACACCAGCAATGGACCTCAGAGACCTCAGATAATTTTAAAT
>CESI01100938.1_pt1 | contig 13227 bp, 14 predicted proteins | sample 356301 | NCBI WGS metagenome assembly CESI01 (sample SAMEA2621423, study PRJEB7988) | marine metagenome | biome: marine biome (ENVO:00000447); feature: deep chlorophyll maximum layer (ENVO:xxxxxxxx); material: "saline water (ENVO:00002010), including plankton (ENVO:xxxxxxxx)" | depth 40 m | reverse complement strand
TCTGACTCATTGCTGATTCGAGGAGGTATTGAGTATGGCCACAGCATCTCTCCTTCATCAAGACCCTTACTTATAAAAACATGAAGAGCAAGCAAGCAATCATAAAGGTCATCCACATTTGTATAGACTGGAGTTACTATTTCTACAAGTGCCTCGGCGAAGTCCGTGGTTATGGATGGGTTAGTAAAGGAAGAACCTAAAGATTGTGGATGAGTTTTTTGTGAAATATGACCGCCTTGATCAACTCTAAGAGACTCTTTTTCAATGCCTCTTTCTATACTTAAATTACGAAAGAATCCATTTTCTATAAGATTTTTTATTTGTTGATTAAATTCCACATCAGTATCTTAAAGTTTTGGGCCAGCAGATACAATTTCTGAACTAACATCAAACTTAGTAAAGTTCTTTTGGAACTTTTCAACCAGCTCATTAAGATATTTTTCATATTCAGCCTTGTCTTCCCAAGTTTGAATAGGACTTAATAAAGACGAGTCAACTCCATCTATTGAAACAGGTACATCTAAATTTAAACCAGGGATATGCTGTGTTTCAACGTCATTAAGTTCACCATTTTGAATAGCATTAACAACTCTTCTTGTTGTTGGTATTTTAAATCTAGAGCCAATGCCGAAGGGACCTCCCGTCCAGCCTGTATTAACTAAAAAAACTTTTGATCCTTGCGCCTCAACTCTTTTCATTAACAAGTCTGCATAGACTCCAGCTGGTCTTGGAAAGAAGGGAGCCCCGAAACAGGTTGAAAAAGTTGATTCAATTGAAGAGGTAGAGCCTACTTCTGTAGATCCAACTTTAGCAGTGTACCCGCTTAAAAAATGATAAGCCGCAGCTTCTTTTGACAAAATAGAGACAGGAGGGATTAAGCCAGTTAGATCACAAGTTAAAAAGATAACTGTTTCTGCTTCGCCAGCTGCATTGCTATCGATAGCATCATCAACATGAGACCTGGGATAGCAGCACCTTCCATTTTCTGAAAGAGAAGTATTCGAGTAATCTGGAGTTTTCGATTCATCTAGAAAAACATTTTCAATAACACTGCCATGTTTAATAGCTTTAAAAATTACTGGTTCATTTTCTATCGAGAGGTCTATTGTTTTCGCATAGCATCCACCCTCAAAGTTAAAGACAGAGCCCTCAGCCCAACCGTGTTCATCATCCCCTATTAAAGAGCAACTAGGATCTGCCGAAAGAGTTGTTTTTCCTGTTCCAGAGAGACCAAAAAATAAAGCAACCCTGCCTTCTGCATTAACATTTGCTGAACAGTGCATTGGTAGGACATCCTTTTCTGGAAGCAAAAAGTTTTGAGTAGAGAACATAGATTTTTTCATCTCTCCTGCATATTTCATGCCAGCAATTAGTACTTTTCTTCTTGCAAAATTGATGATGACACAGCCCTCTGAATTTGTTCCATCTTCAGAAGGCACACACTGATAATTTGCCGCGCTTAGAATTTCCCATTCTTTTTTATTAGCTGGGTTATATTCGTTAGGAACAACAAATATGAGTCTAGAAAACAGGCTATGCCATGCAGTTTCAGTTGTAACTTTTACAGGCAGGTAGTGATCGTCATGAGAACCAACATGAACCATTGAAACATATCTATCTCTTTCAGCCATATAAGACTCGACTTTATTCCAAAGGCTATCAAATTTTCCTTCGTCGAAAGGCTTGTTAACAATGCCCCAATCAATTAAATCTGATGTGCCTGGTTCTTGAACAATAAATCTATCATTTGGACTTCTACCAGTTCTTTCGCCAGTATTAGCTGCAAAAGCTCCATTACTAGCAATCACGCCTTCGTTGTTTTCAATTGCTTTTTGAATCAACTCTTCTGTTGATAGTTCAAAGGCTTCAGATGTTCCGTTGTGCTCATTCATTTTTCTATGGTAACAAATAAGCTAGGAGAATATCTAGTTATTACCAAGATTTATATTAGCTTAAAATAAGACATTGATAGAGCTAGACTACCTTTTTATTCTTATAAGTTTGTGACATGAGGCCAAAAAGAAAACTATAAAGAAAATAAAACCCCATTCAGCAAAATTGAAGATAAATCTCCAGTTTTCTTCAGCACAAGTAGGACCACCTTTATACGCGTTTGTGATACCACCAATTAGACCAAAATACTCTATTTGAGTTTCTAGAGGCATCCCACAGCTTGCTGCAAGATTAGCAATTTCTTCTGGACTAAGGTTCTGAAGATAAATTTGTTTACCTGTGACTGCTAGACCGGCAACAGATGATAGGGCTAAAAGTAGTTTATTCAATATATAAAACCTTTTGGTAAAAATACCTAAAAAAGAAATTAAAGCGATCCCTCCAAAGGCATATCTAGACATTATGCACATTGGACAGGCATCTAAGCCAAGGAGACTATCCATCAAAATGGCCAATAAAATAATCGAAATTGATGCCAAGCAGGAGGCTATTTCAAAATAGTTTTGATAAACTGTTTTTACAAAATTTATAAAGCTTTTAATCATAATTATGAATATTTTTCTTTATATAGTATAGAAAAAACTCATGCATAATACATCTAAGTAAATAAAATTTAATATGAAAGATAGAATTTTTATAATAGACGGATCCTCATACCTATACCGTGCATATCATGCGATGCCGCCGTTGACGACATCAACAGGTCAGCCAACAGGAGCCATCAAGGGCGTCACAAATATGCTGATGACCTTAAAAAAGGATAGTGAGGGCTCTCCAATAATTGTTGTTTTTGATGCTAAAGGAAAAACCTTTAGGAATGACGTTTATAAAGAATATAAAGCTAACAGGCCGCCAATGCCAGATGACTTAAGAGAGCAGCTAGTTCCTTTAAAAGACATAGTCAAAGCAATAGGCTTCCCCTTAATTGAAATATCTGGTGTTGAAGCCGATGATGTTATTGCAACATTAGTTAAACAGGCAAAAGAAAACAACTTTAAGTCAGTTATTTCATCTTTAGATAAAGATTTAATGCAGTTGGTAGAAGACCCAATCTCTACGATGATGAATACAATGACACATCAAATCTTTAATGAAGAAAAAGTATTTGAAAAATTTGGTGTTAAGCCAACTCAGATTAGAGATATGCTTGCTTTAACAGGAGACACTTCAGATAACATCCCCGGTGTTCCAAAGGTTGGTCAAAAAACGGCTGCGAAATGGCTGAATGAATTTGGCAATCTTGAAGGCGTTAAATCAAATGCAGACTCAATAAAAGGAGTTGTTGGTGAAAATTTACGGAATTCGCTTGATGATTTAGATCGAAATGTTGAACTAGTATCGCTCAAAAGCGACGTTGAAATTAATGTAAGTTTCGAAAGCCTTCTTAAAATGAATGGGGATGAGGATAAATTAAATCAACTCTTTTCTGATCTTGAATTTAAAGCAATAAAAAAGGCACCTTTAAAGGCAGCTCCAAAGACATCAGCAAAAGATTTGCCAGAGCAACAAGACTCAATGAATGAAGAACGCCCAAAAGTAGATGGTAAATACGAAACAGTATTATCTGATAAGAGTTTGGAGAAATGGGCAAAAAAACTAGATTCTTGTAAGTTATTTGCTATAGATACTGAAACGGACTCTTTAGATACTATTACCGCAAATCTTGTAGGCATTTCACTTTCAGATAAAGAGGGCGAAGGTTGTTATGTCCCTATTGGCCATGATTATAAGGGCTGCCCAAAACAACTAGACTTAAAACAAGTTAAAAAAATATTGGGCACTTCGATAGAAAAAAACAAACATAAAGCTGTCGGACAAAACCTTAAGTTTGATTTACCTATTCTTTCCAGACATGGAATCGTGTTAGATGATTTTCATGCTGATACCATGCTGATGTCTTACGTTTTAAATAGCACAGCAACTCGTCACGGAATGGATAAGCTGGCTGCGTTCTATTTAAACTACACTACGGTTAAATATACTGATGTAACTGGAACCGCTTCAAAACAAATTAATTTTTCGGCAGTGCAAATTGATATCGCTTCTGATTATGCAGCTGAAGATGCTGACATAACTCTAAGACTTTTTAATAAACTTGATGAGCTTTTAAAAGACAAACCAACTCAGAAGAAGCTCCTCGAAGATATTGAGTATCCGCTTGTTCATGTTCTCTCGAACGTTGAGCAGAATGGAGCAAAGGTTGATAAACAAAAGTTAGCAGAACACTCAGCAGAGCTATCTGAAAAAATAGCAAACTTATCTAAGCAAGCATTTGAAATTGCAGGAGAGGAATTTAACCTAGATTCTCCTAAACAGTTATTGGGAATATTGTATGAGAAATTAAAACTACCTGTTTTAAAGAAAACTCCAAAGGGTCAGCCATCAACTAATGAAGAAACATTGCAAAGGCTGGCAGAAGAATATGAGATGCCAAAAATTATCCTTCAATACAGAACTCTAGCAAAATTAAAGTCTACCTATACAGATAGTCTTATAAGAATAGAAAATCCTAAGACAGAAAGAATTCATACTTCCTATCAACAAGCTGTGACATCGACAGGAAGGCTTTCATCTACTGAACCCAATCTTCAAAATATTCCGATCAAGACTGCTGAAGGCAGAAGAATTAGAGAGGCTTTCGTTCCAGAAAGAGGCAATATACTTATATCTGCAGATTATTCTCAAATAGAGCTAAGAATAATGGCTCACCTATCTAAAGATAAGAATTTAACTCATGCGTTCAATAATAATCTTGATGTTCACTCTGCAACTGCAGCTGAAGTATTTGATGTCAATCTTGATGATGTAACTCAAGATCAAAGAAGGAGCGCTAAAGCAATTAATTTTGGGCTCATGTATGGCATGTCAGCATTTGGTCTTACTCGTCAGCTAGATATTCCTAGAGCAGAGGCTCAAAAATATCTTGATACTTATTTCGAAAGATATACAGGTGTAAAAGAATATATGGAAAATATTAAGGCCCAAGCAAAAGAAGATATGTATGTCGAGACCATTATGGGAAGAAGACTTTATTTAAATGAAATAAATGCAGCCAACGGCTTAAGAAGACAGGCCGCTGAGAGAGCGGCTATTAATGCACCATTGCAAGGATCTGCTGCAGATATAATTAAGAAAGCTATGATAGATATAGATCATTTTCTAAAAGCGGAGATGCCCGAAGTAAAAATGATTATGCAGGTCCATGATGAATTAATATTTGAATTACCAAGGAAAAATTCTGAAGAAGTCTTGTTAATCATGAAAGATATGATGGAAAAAGCTGTGAAGCTAGACATTCCTCTCATCGCCGAAGCTGCAATAGGAGCCAATTGGAATGAAGCACATTAAAATCCGGGTAACTTTATTACTGATAAATTTTCCTTTATAAACCAGATATCTAGTTACTTATAGATAGAGCCTGACCAATTAGTTGGCTTATAGTTTAGTTCACTAGTAGTAAGAATATTTATGCCATGAAGCTCCCTCAGGTCAGAAATTTTCATTGACATGTATTTATCTGGCATTTTAAAAGGCCATTTCTTCTTCATCTTAAAAGTTCTATAAACCACCCTTCTTTTTATGCCACCAACCTTCCAAAAAAGCTTTATAAAACCAGAGATACCAAGCTCTTTAAAAAGTCTTTTATTAAGATCTTTTATCTCAGGAAGCTTGCTATAACCCAAAATATATTTCCATTTAAATTTAGAGCCCCAAAGAACCCAAGTATCAAGAATAGCCTCCTGTTCAAGGCTTATATTAAGGCCAAAGATGACGTGAGTAGAATCATGATCTCTTAATAAAGTGCCTGATTCGTAGTTATCCTTAAAGACCTCTTTAGAATGTGGAAATGAATTGTAATAACATTCCAGCCCTTCAGCTAAAGTCAGGTTGCAGTCTTGTTTTTGATATTCAAGCATTAACAAAATTCTAATATAGCTCTTGCAAGTTTGTCAAAACCTGTAATATCTTTAGAAGAAACTGGTATGGCTTCACAGTCTTGCATTTGTCTATTAACAGCAGCAACCGCTTTTGCTTTTTGATTATTGGACAGCTTATCACTTTTTGTTAGAACTGGAATAAAGGCAACATCCGATGAATTACATAAATCAATCATATCTCTGTCGCTATCTTTAAGAGGATGACGAATGTCCATAAAAATAACCACCGCCTTGAAAGATGCTCTCTTTGCAAAATACTCTTCGAGAAGCGGCGCCCAATCCTTTCTTTTATGAAAACTTGATTTAGCAAAACCATAACCAGGAAGATCTACAAATTTTAATGACTCATTCACTCTAAAAAAATTAATTTCAGTTGTTCTGCCGGGGGTCTTACTTATTCGAGCTAGTTTTGGGTTTTCCGTAAGGGCATTTAGAGCACTAGATTTACCAGCATTTGACCTTCCAGCCAATAAAATTTCTACACCCTCATCATCAGGAAGGTTTTTAAACTTGGTTACCCCAAGCATAAACTCGGATTCTTTAAAAAGGTTTTTCATTTAATCGTTCATATCATACCAACCTATGTTTATAATACACATCACTAAGACACACTTATTAAATTTATGAAATCATTTTTGGTATTCATCGTATCGTTTAGCTTAATATTTTCTATTAATGCTGCTGAAAAATCTGCTGGAGCAGAAGACATGCCTCATGGCTTTAAAATTGGAGATGCTGCAAAGGGATCTGCTCTTGTTGGAGTGTGCGCATCATGTCATGGCGCCGATGGGAATAGCATTAGTTCTGATTGGCCAAAACTTGCCGGACAAAATCAAAGGTATCTTTACGAACAACTCCAATATTTTAAAGATGGTGAAAGAAATAACGCTTTAATGATGTCAGTGACTCCTTATCTTCAATCTCTTAAAGACGATGATTTATTAGATATTGCAGCATTTTATTCTTCTAAAATGATCACTGGTGGTCAAGCTAAAGACGATAAAGAGCTTCTTGAGCTAGGGTCTACTTTATATAGATTTGGTAACATGAAAAAAGGAATTCCAGCCTGTACAGCATGCCATTCTGTTTATGGTCAGGGCAACAGCCTAGCTGGCTATCCAGCTATAGCAGGGCAACAAGTTGGCTATTTAACCTCATCATTAAAGGCTTATAGATCAAAAGATAGAAATTCTGGAGAGCAAGCGCTTATAATGCAATCTATTGCTCTAAATTTAAGCGATCAAGAAATAGATGCGCTTGCTAATTATATGCACGGACTATACAAATGAAAAAGTACTTAAAAAACTTTACTAAATTTTCTTTAATTGCATTTTTTGCTTTATCAATTAATGCTGAATACAAGTTAGGTAATGCTGAATACAAGTTAGGTGCAGATTACCGAATGGTTAATAACCCTCTTCCAGTAAAGAGAGATGGGATTGTGGAAGTAACTGAATCATTTTGGTACGGCTGTGCTCATTGCTACTCTTTTGAACCTTTTGTAAATTCATGGAAATCAAAGCTTAACGATGATGTAAAATTTACTAAGATGCCTATTACGTGGGGCGGTATTCATCAATTGCATGCTTCACTTTATTACACAATAGAATCACTTAAACTTGACCCTTCCACTCACTCAGCAGTTTTTGTCACTATTCACAAAGAAGGTAATTTTTTACAAAATCCAAAGGCTATTGAAGAGTTTTTAGGAAAATTTGGCGTTGCTCCAGAAGTTACTAAGCAATACCTGAACTCCTTTGGAGTTAAGCAAAAAGTTAATATGGGAATAAAATACGCAAGAGAACTAAAAATTTCATCTGTTCCAATGATGATTGTTGATGGCACCTATGTAATAGAATCTAAAAGATCTATGGCAGAAATGCTTAAAGTTGTTGATCACGTTATTGAACTTCAAAAACCTAATTCATAGAGATAAATATGAAACGAACACATTACCTAATTGTTTTACCATTATGCGCGATCTTCTTGTTTAATGGAAAAACTTATAACGATGCGGTTGCCAAAAGAATAGGACTGGAAGTAAATATATGCTTAGAAGGCCAAGATTGTGGAGCTTCTGCTGCAGCATCAACAATGACAGCATCAAGCTCAACTACTTTAGAAAAAGTACAACTCTCCGAAGGGTCTGAACATATTGTAAAAATGCTCAATGCTGGAGATGGTGGGAATATGATATTTGAACCTGCCGTGATAAAAGTTTCTAAAGGTGACACTATTCTTTTTAAAGCAGTGGATATGCTCCACAACTCTGCAACTATTGATGGAATGGTTCCTGCTGGAGCTTCAGAATGGGCTAGCGAACTAAGTAAAGATTTCAGTATTGCTCTAGATACTGAAGGCGTATATGTCTATCAATGCGATCCGCATGCAATGATGGCTATGATTGGAGTAATTCAGGTTGGCGAAGCAGTAAACTTAGATGCAATTAAAGCTGAAGCTGATAAAAAGAAATCAATGTTTGTTATGAATGCTGACAGAATAAGCAACTACTTATCTCAACTCTAATCCTTTTCTAAATCTGATATCCTTTTTTCAAGATCTTTTGCTATCTTATTCAAAGAATCATATTTTGATTTGCTTACGTAGCCGCTTTTTTCAATAACATTATTAAGCTCAGGGGCAATATTTTTTTCAAGTTTCTTTAATATGTCTACTGGTATTAATTTATTAATATTTTTTAACTCTTTTTCAAGAATGCTAAAAATAGCCTTAGTAACTTCATTTTGACTCATTTATTTTCTCAATTAGATCAACACTATCTTCCCAATTATAAAGGGTTTCTGGTTGATCTGTATCCAGCTTCCATTCATCATTTTTTCTATTAAACCATATTGCTTTTATGCCAAGTTGCTGCGCACCATAAACATCATTTATTTGATGATCTCCAATATGAAGGACTTCTTTGAATGAGATGCTGCCATGCTCTTCCATCGCTTTAGTAAAATGAGGCATATTGGGCTTGTTGTCTTTGACGTCTTTTGAATTGATTGAAAAATTAAAAAATTGGCCTATTTCAAATTTGAAGATATCTGCATTACCATTAGTCAAAACCCCTAGACTATAGGATGAAGAGAGTTTTTTTATTGAATCATAAACTCCATCATAAAAGGTTACTGCATGACGCTTCTCTAAAAACATTTTGTAAGCTTCATCAATAATATTTTTTCTTTCATTTTCATCACTAACAATACCTTTAAGTTTTTTATTGTATATTTCTCTTCTTAGGAGACTTATATCCCACTCAAGGCTTGGATCTTTTTCTATTAACTCTTTTCTATATTCCAAGAAGTCACTCATAGAACCCCATTGAATCTCTCCAACTTTCTCATGGAGCCAAGCACGAGTTTCTTTTTCAGCTTTAATAATTACGGGGCCTATATCCCAGAAAGTGTCATCAAGATCAAAGGTTATTAATTTAATATTATTCATTTTTTTGCCCTTGGATGCGCTTTGTCATAAATTTTAACTAAATGTTGATAGTCTAGCTTTGTATATATTTGAGTTGTAGAGAGAGAACTATGCCCTAATAATTCTTGAATTGATCTAAGATCGCCACTTGATTCAAGCATGTGTGTTGCAAAGCTATGTCTCAACATATGGGGATGTATCGGAGGGAGACCCTGCTTGGTAGCCAATCTCTTTAAGCGCAACTGAATACTTCTAACCGATAACCTAGAACCTTTAAGATTAATGAATAATGCATCACTTTCATTTGAATACTTCGATCTTTCATTAATCCAATTATTAATTGCATTCACTGCGTATCTTCCCAGAGGCACCAATCTAGTTTTTGAACCTTTCCCAAGGATTCTTAAAAATGTCATTTCTTCTTCAAAATCAGCCAGATCAATATTTGCTGTTTCAGATACTCTTAATCCAGAAGAGTACATAAGTTCAACAATTGCTAAGTCTCTTATCTCTAAAGAATCATTGGGCTTAAAATTCAACAACTGATTAACATCCTCAGGAGATAGGACGTCTGGAAGGTAGCTTGGCGTTTTTGGAGCCTTTACGAGTTCAAATGGCGAGCTTTCAACAAGATAATTTTTCTTTAAAAATCTAAAAAAACCTTTTGCAGATGAGAGATGCCTTTGAATACTTCTAGGGTTATTGTTAGATGCAAACAAGCTCCCAATCCAACCAGAGCATGTCTCATCAGTAATGCTTGAGTAGGAAGATATGTTTATTGATTTGAGGTATTTACCTAATTTTTGCAGGTCTCTCTTGTACGAGCTTGCTGTATTTGGGGAAAGGTTTTTAACCTCAGAGATATAAGATATATATTGATCTATATTTTCAAAAATAAAATATTCTTTAGACATTAACATCAACTGATGCAAATTTCTTTTCTAAGACATCTCTTATATATTCAATAAAGGTTGTATCTTCATCGCCTAAGTATCTTGTTCTTTCATAACTGCCAAGCATTAAAAGGCCTATATCTTTTCCTACAACTATTACAGCAACTGCCATAGATTCAACTTTTGGGTCATTAAAAAGGAATTCCATTTTTTCATTCGAAAATGATCCGCAATGAATTGCGCCTTTATGAAAGGACATATCTGTTTTATTTTCTATTTCATCTATTTGGCTGTTGCCATAAAATTTTAAAATGCAGTTATTTACATTAAAGCTTTTCTTAAAATCTTTTTGTACTTTATTGATAACATCATCTTTTGAAGATGACTCCAAAATCGACAATGTCAAGTCTTTAGATTTATTGAAGAGGTCCTCATTTAGAGAAGCAGTTTTAATAAAAGATGAGAGCAAATCCATTAAATCCTTTTGCTCATCTCTTAGTTTTTTTATCTGTCTTTCTAACAAAGAAGAGGCAGAACTCGATGAGTGCTTAAATCTAAGTTCACTCACTAATGACTCACGAGATTCAAAAAAATCTAGGTTATCAAGAAGATATAGCTCAACTTCTTTAGAATCTATTTTATTATTCATTAACACTCCCTGAGTAAACAAAAGCAGTTGGCCCAGTCATTAAAATATTATTATTGTTCTTTTTAAATTTTAGCTCACCGCCAAAGGACTTAATTCCTACTTGCTTAAGTTTATCCTTAAGATGAAGGAAGGCAACCGAAATAGATGCTGAACCGCATGATAAAGTTTCACCAGCTCCATTTTCGTATGTCCTTATATCAACAAAATCTGAAGAAGACTTATATATAGAAAGGTTAATATTAAAAGGCTTTATACACTTTTCAAGTTTCTTATAAAGACCACCTAGATCATCATTTCTTATAGACCTCTTTTTTATACAAAGATGAAGATTGCCTGCATCAACTAAATTAAATGAATCCTTAGGGATAATTTTTTTTATTGCATTTGTAAGACTTTCATTAACAACATGCTCAGGACTACCAACGAGCACTTCGACATTATTTTTTTTAGGTCCACAAATCACTAGTCTTTTTTTAGTTTGAAAATTTAAAGGGCCAACAGGAGCAAATTTATTTTTCCAAATATAAGAAGCAGCACATCTAATTCCGTTAAGGCACATATTAGCCTGGCCTCCATCTGCATTATAGAACTTAATATAAAAATCAGAGTTGTATTTTGTTGGAGGTGATACCAATATTAATTGATCAAACCCAATGCCAAGATTTCGATTAGATAATTTTTTAATAAATGATTTCTTTGGATGAAAATTTTTCTCAAGAGAATTCAAAACTATAAAGTCATTGCCATTGCCATGCATTTTTTCAAAGTTAATCATTTATATTAATTTCTGATTTCAATAAATCTTCGTACGTCTCTCTTTTTCTTATCAGCTTGGCTTCACCCTCAGCTATCAAAACTTCGCATGCCCTAGGCCTAGCATTGTAATTCGATGACATTACAAAGCCATAAGCTCCCACTGTCTTGACCGCTAAAATATCTCCTTCATCCGCATCAATTGATATATCTTTAGCAAGGAAATCTGATGACTCACAAATAGGCCCAACAATATTCCATTTTTTATTATTTAAACATTTCTCTTTTACATTACAAACTTCATGCTCAGCCTTATAAAGCGCTGGCCTTAAAAGATCATTCATGGCCGCATCTACAATTAGAAAGTTGTCTTTTATATATTCAACCCGTGTAAGAAGCATGCCGGCATTTGCTGAAATACTTCTTCCTGGTTCGAGAATCAACCTTTCTTTTCTGTCTCGAAATTCCTCTTCAAGGCATGAGATAAGTTCTTTTGGAGAAGGCACAGTTTCATTGTTGTATGGAACTCCAAGGCCTCCACCCAAATCAAGGAAATCAACATGAATACCAATTTCAATTAGATCATCTGCTAGCTCAATAGTTTTTATAGCAGTTTTCTTGAAGCTCTCCAACTCTAATATTTGAGACCCTATATGACATGCAAGACCAACCATTTTTAGATCATCTGAGTTTGCTATATATTTGCTTAGATTAATAATTTCTTCTTTTGAGGTTATGCCAAACTTATCACCCTTTCTTCCTGTGGTTATATAATCATGACCTCCAGAGTCGATATCTGGATTAAACCTAATTGAAATAGAGGCAACTATCGATAATTCTTTTGCCACCCTTTCAATCTTATAAAGCTCTGATGCAGACTCAACATTGAATGATAATATTTTATTTAAAATACCCTCTCTAATTTCATCTTTAGATTTACCAACTCCTGAAAATATAATGGTTTTTGGGTCTGCTCCAACGGAGAGTACTCTATGCAATTCTCCCCCCGACACAATATCAAAGCCACAGCCCGAATCTTTTATTATTTTAAGTATAGATATATTGTTCAAGGATTTGACTGAGAAACAAGCTAGATTCTGTTTTTTTTCAAACGACTCTACGTATGCTTTTGCATTTGATTTTATTTTTTCTTTTGAATAAACGTAGGCTGGGGTATGAAATTGATCAGCTACATCAGATAAATTAACATTATCGCAATAGAGCTCGCCAGATTTGTAATAAAAAGAACTCATTAAAGAACCTTAATATTATAGATATCAATCAATGGTCCTTTTACTCCACATCCTCCAAGAGAGGTGATCAGTAAAAGACTGATAAAAATTTTTGTTAAGTTCATAGTGCGTATTATGGGCAATTATGCCCATAATTGCACAATATAAGATTAATATTTGTAGCTTTCTTCTTTGAAAGGGCCTTCTTGAGGCACATTAATATAATCAGCTTGATCTTGAGTAAGTTTGGTAATAACTCCTCCGAAACCAGCAACCATTAATGCAGCAACTTCTTCGTCAAGTTTTTTGGGAAGTACTTCAACAGTAATCATCTCTGCTTTTGTATCCTCATCATTAATATTTGCAAAACCTTGCTTATA
>CESI01017783.1_pt1 | contig 13265 bp, 10 predicted proteins | sample 356301 | NCBI WGS metagenome assembly CESI01 (sample SAMEA2621423, study PRJEB7988) | marine metagenome | biome: marine biome (ENVO:00000447); feature: deep chlorophyll maximum layer (ENVO:xxxxxxxx); material: "saline water (ENVO:00002010), including plankton (ENVO:xxxxxxxx)" | depth 40 m | reverse complement strand
CCTCGGGACTCAATGATTCTTGGCGGAAGGACATCAATGGAAACAGTTACCTTGTTTGCGGACTGTTCGAATCTCCCTGCACTCACGACGACTTGTCCAATCAATTCAGAGGACTCCCTGAGCGCCCAATCCATGGAGTAAACTCTTCCTGCGATTAAGATACCTAGGGATTCTTCCTTTTTTTTCATGCCGATGTAACTGCACCGCAACATGACAGATTCCCCTGCTGATGGGCTCAGGTCCAAGACATAACTTCCGTCCACGAGAGAATTTGCGACGCCAATGACCTCTTGTGCGTCGTTGATGCCGGACACGAAAGCACCGGGCAGTGCATTTCCATTGGCATCACGAACCACACCTGAGACGGTCTGGCTCAAGACTGAGGTGGACACTATGAGAAGTGTCATTAACAGCAGAGATATTCGCTTTTGCATGATTGCAAGATGCAACAAATTGAATTAGAATGGAAGGCAAGTGAATCGGTGAATTCCTCCTTGAATTGTGCAAATCGAAGCTTTTTTCATGTCGAATTAATTTCAATTTTGGCCAATGAATCGATTGAAGAAGTGGTGGGTTTTATTGGGCGCAGATGGGATAGGTCCAATCAAGCTCAGGGCCAAGATTGAGAGAATGGGCTCTCTTGATCAAACTTGGATGCACGAAAAAATGAAAAACGGTGCTTTCGTTTCCATGCAGCATGCGCGGCTGAAAGAGCTAGAGCTAACAGTATCTCCGTCAGATACGTGGGCGCTTTCTTGGGAGGATGCAGCTTACCCAGATCCCTGGCGCGAATTGCCGGATGCTCCGGTCGTTGTATTCGGTCGTGGTAGCCAACATGCGTGCAACGCTCGGCCTTTTCTCGCGATTGTAGGCACGCGCGATTGCACACAACGGGCGGCGGAATTGAGTTTTGAAGTGGGGCGATTCGCAGCATCGCAGCGTTGGGGCGTAGTCAGTGGCTTGGCCAAGGGTGTGGATGCGATGGCCCATAGGGGAGCGTGCTACGGTGATGGTGTTACGGTCGCTTGCTTGGGGAGTTCATTGCACCGGATTTACCCTCGGGAACATTGCTCACTGGCCGAACAGATTATCAAACGAGGGGGAACATTGTTTTCCGAGCATGCGCATGGAACTGTGGTCCATCCTTGGCATTTTGCTGCCCGAAATCGTTTGATTGTTGGCTTGTCAAAAGCGTTGGTAATGATTCAAAGTCCACAACGTGGAGGGGCTCTAATTTCGGCTCAATTGGCCATAGAATCAGGGGTTGATTGCTGGGTATATCGGCCCGATGAGGCCCGAGAAAAAGGGAAGCGTTGGGCGGGGAATCGCCACTTACTCAAGGAATTTCCTTCCATGGGATGGAGCACAGTGGACGAGCTTTTTTCTCTTTTAGGAAAGCCATTGACGCCGAGTGTTTCTTCCAGTATGGAAGCGGGATTGGAAGCGGAATTTCTTCCGATATGGAGGCACATCGTTCAAAAGGGTGGCGCGCAAATTTCGGACATCGCTTATGCTTGTGGTACCGACGCAACGGGTACACTGCGGAAACTATTTATTCTGGAGTTGAAGGGCATGGTCCAACGCATTCCAGGAGGTTGGTACATTCCCAGAGGATTGGGGTAAGATGTGATCGACGGTCGATTTAGCAGGGCTTTATACCTCGTCATTTATCTCCGGAACATCGGGAGATTCGAGGGCATCTTCATCGGAAGCCTTGTTTTTTAAAGCGGCTGCCTCGGACTGCTCAACAGGGCCTGTGCTACTGTCGGTTGTTATCATTTCAGGCACCAATGTGACACCGCGAACAGTAATGCCATTTTGCACCAAAGCGATGGTCATGACGATGCTTGAAACGAGGATGATGACCAGCAAAATTCCCTGGTCAAACTGGGGTTGAGCAAATTGGCTGTAAGCACCTTGTATCTGGAAAAATAAAAGAATTGTGATGAGTCCGCGTGGGGCGATGTAAAGCAGTGGAAACATGCTTTTTCTTCGAAATATAATCAAGCTCAGGAATCGGACAGCGAAGAGGATGCAGCAGATTATGAGCCCTTCTGTGATCACATGCAAATCAGTTAGTGCCGCGAGGGAAACAGTCATGCCAAACAAGACGAAAAAGAACGTTCTAATGACAAATGCGCTTTCCAAGGTCAGTAAGTGGTAGTCCCGATGCAATTCGTGCATGCGATGGTCATCTAAAAGGGCCGCCGGAGAAGGCAGGATATTCCACTTCTTTTTGGCCAAATTCCATTGCGGAAAAAAGATGCGGTGATTATTGAGCATCAGTCCGAAAATAAGGATGAGAACCAAGGGACTAAGATGCAGCAGTTTTTGGATGGAATAGATCAATAGGAGCACAGCGATACTCAGAAAAAGCTTCACTTGACTTGTGATTTTTTGTAGGACATAGACGAGCAAGTAACTCACTACTACCGCCAGGATGAACGTTACAAGTAAGTTCGTTCCAATATTGATTAAGACTGTATTGGCAGAGGCGGTCTCGGAGTTGCCCAAAAGCAAGTAAAACGCCATGATGCCAAAAATGTCCGAGAATGTGCTCTCGTAAACCATGAACTCCCGGTCTCCATCGTCCAGGCCAGAGACGCTCGGAATGATGATTGCAGAGCTCATAATGGAAAGTGGAATGCCGTACACCCAGCCCTCAAAAATGGGCATATTCATGGCGTAGTGCAAAAATGCTGCGATGGCGGCAGAACTGCCGAGCAGGGCAATCAAACCGACGGTTGCACTCTTTAGGATGAGCGGCATTTTTTCTTTTGAAAGATTCAGTTCCAAGGCAGCTTCCAAAACAATGAAAATCAACCCAATGGTGCCGAGTAGCTCCAAAACAAGGGATTCAAAGGGAATGGATGTTAACCCTATGGCATTCAGCCCTTGACGGATTAAAATGCCCATGCCAATCAGTACCAACACGCTAGGTATGTTGGTCTTCTTGGCCAACAAATTTGCGAAGTAGCTCAGGATGATAACGAGTGATCCACCGATCACCAGCCCATAGGCATTGATGTCAGAAACGTTCATGATTGTGATTGCCCAAGTTAAGGCGCTTCAACCAAATTGGCCGGTAATGACTCGCCATATGTCGTTCCCAAGTGCCAGGGCCATCAATCCCAATAACAGCACAATTCCAATTGTTTGGGCGTATTCCATGAATTTTTCAGAGGCTGGGCGCCCCATAATCATTTCGTAAAGAAGGAACATTACGTGGCCTCCATCCAACGCAGGAATGGGGAGTAGATTCATGAATGCTAAAATCAGCGAGAAAAACGCGGTATTTCTCCAGAAAATTTCCCAGTCCCAGCCCGCATCAAAGATGCTTCCAAATGTCACTAGGCTTCCCACTTGGGATGCGCCAGATTTGCTAAACAGGAACCTCATGGATAGCACGTATTCCTCCAACGTTGTCCATGCCAAGGTGAATCCGTTTGAGAGGGATTGACCAAGAGTGTAGGTGCGATCGACCATTTGGAACTCACTCATCTCATTGGGGTTCGCTTGGAAAAATCCGAGTGCGCCAGCGCTATCCGTTGTGCACGTGAGTTTCGCTGTAGACCCATTCATGCGCAGCACCTCGATTGCAACGGTTTTCGCGGGATTCGATTGGAGGTAATCAGTTACCTCGCCATAAAAACGGGTGGAATTTCCGTCAATTGAGATGAATCGATCACCGGCTTGCAATCCCCCGGTATCAGCACCCGTCCCGGGAGAGACACGATCAACAAGGCATGGCACACGCAAGCCGAAAGGCTGCCTTATAGCGCTGTCGACAAATAGCTGCCCCAGGTCTTGGTCGAATGTCAATTCAATCACGCTTCCGTCCCGCTGCACTTGCACTTCCGATACTTGATCAAAAAACAAGGTTCGTCTTATTTCCTTGAAGCTTTCTGGCTTTTTTCCATCGATGGAAAGCACCTGGTCTCCGTCTTCAAATCCCAGGGGCTTCAGGCGATTATCGACTTCTATACCATAGGGGATTCGGTCGGCGGGAAGCATGCTGTCTCCCCACACATTCAAGACCATGCTGTAAATGGCAAAACCGAGAATCAGGTTGACAATGATGCCACCGAGCATGATGATCAAACGCTGCCAAGCAGGCTTCGACCGAAACTCCCACGGTTGTGGATCTTGCTTCATTTGCTCCTTGTCCATGGACTCATCGATCATGCCGGATATTTTGACATATCCACCCAGGGGCAACCATCCGATTCCCCACTCTGTTTCGCCGATTTGCTTTTTAAATAGGGAGAAACCCGGGTTCATAAATAGGTAAAACTTCTCGACACGCGTTTTGAATGCACGTGCGGCCCAGTAATGTCCGAGTTCGTGTAAAACTACTAGTATGGAGAGGCTGAGAAGAAGTTGAGCGGCTTTGATAAGGGCGACCATGGGACAGATTTGGTGCGCAAATTTAGGGTGCAAATGCACGGAATCGAGCGGAATCAATTGCGAATAAATCGGAATGTCAAGCTCAAAGACCCCTCGGTCGTAATTCGTGCATTATTCTTGCACTACAAATGGCGAAGAAACCCAAATCGCAACCGACGAAACGCAGGCCGAAAGCCAAAGCCAAGGCAAAGCCAAAGTATGGCCGTCAAAAACTGTGGCTTTGGTTGCTCGGACTGTCCCCATTGTTGGGCTTAGCGAGCCTTGTCTTGGTCGCTTCTTTTGGCGACTTGCCAAATACAGAAACCTTAGCCAACCCCAAAACAGAGTTGGCGACCCGTGTTTTTTCTGCAGATGGCAAACTGATTGGTCGTTATTATTCTGAAAACCGATCGGATGCTCGGTTTAATGAGTTGCCAGTCAATCTCGTGAACGCTCTAATTAGTACGGAGGATGTTCGGTTTTACAGCCACAGCGGAATTGATTTTATTAGCCTTGTTCGCGCCATTGCATATTTGGGTTCGCGCGGGGGAGGAAGCACATTGACACAGCAGTTGGCAAAACAACTGTTTACGGAGCAATATGACGGCACTTCGTGGCTCGAAAGGGCGTTGCTTCAAAAGCCTAAGGAATGGATCATCGCCTCCCGGTTGGAGCGGCATTACACCAAAGAAGAAATTATTGCGCTTTATCTGAATCGCTACGATTTCTTGAATCAGGCTGTTGGGATCAAGTCTGCTGCGAATATTTATTTTGATAAAGAGGTGAATGAACTTGAGCGGCACGAGTCGGCCATGTTGGTGGGCATGCTCAAGAATAGTTCACTGTTCAATCCGCTGCGCAGGGAAGAGCTGGTGCAGGCCCGGCGCAACGTTGTCTTTGGCCAACTAGCGAGATACGACGAGATATCGGCCAACGAAAAGGACTCATTGGCGCAGTTGCCACTGGGCTTGCGGTTTCAAAAAGTGAGCCATGATGAAGGTTTGGCACCTTATTTTAGAGAGAACCTCAGGAGTGACTTAAAGAAACTGTTCAATAACAAGAGCCAATCTGGGGATTGGACCATTGCTAAGGCGGATGGCTCGCAATATGATTTGTACCGTGACGGGATCCAGGTCTTTACCACCATTGATAGCCGTCTACAAAAGGCAGCAGAAGTGGCTGTAAGCAGGCATTTGGGGGGTGAACTGCAGGGTTCACTTGACCGTGATTTGCGCTCAAGAAGCAAGTCGATTTGGCCATTTTTCGAGGAGATTGAGCGAGATGTTCGTGACGGCATCATCAATAGTGCGGTGAAGCAAAGCGAACGTTACCGTGTGTACGCTGGAAAATTCTGCCCTGAATGTGAACGTCCCGGATTCTATATTGAAAAGACTGAATCGGAAACGGGCAATGCATGGCATTGCGATGAGGTCAAAGGAGGGTGCAGCCACCGGTGGCACCGACCGGGCAAAAAGGAGATTGCAGTTGCATTCAAAGCACCGACCAAGATGAGGGTCTTCACCCATGGAGGTGATCGGGACACTTTGATGTCGCCTCGTGATTCAATACTGTATTACAAAAGTTTGTTGCATGCGGGTCTGATGTCCGTAGAACCACAAACAGGCCATGTGAAGGCATGGGTAGGAGGGGTGGATTACCGTCATTTCAAATATGACAATGTCTCCCAGTCCAAGCGCCAAGTCGGGTCAATTTTCAAGCCCTTTGTATACGCCACAGCCCTCCGTCATGGCATGAATCGCTGCACGGAGCTCCCCAATCAACGGATCTGCGTGGAAATGCCAGGTGACCAACCAGATTGGTGCCCTGACAACTCTGATTTTGAATACGGTGAGGTCGTAACCCTGGAATACGCCTTGGCCAATTCTATGAATACGATATCAGCAAAGTTGATGAAGGAGTTTGGCCCCGAACGAATCATTCAACTGGCCCATGCTTTGGGCATCGAAAGTGACATACCAGCTGTTCCTTCAATTGCACTGGGTTCGTCTCAACTAACATTGAAGGAAATTACCGTGGCCAATGCAGCGCTGGTCAACGGAGGAGTGTATGTGAAACCGTCCACGATTTTGCGCATCGAAGACAAGTATGGCAATGTCATTTGGTCCCCTGAACCTGTCATGCGCCAGGGATTGGACCGACGCACAGCTGCAACGATTGTGGACATGATGAAAGGCGTTGTAGACGGAGCTTACAACCCCAAAACGGGCGAAAAGAAAGGAACGGGGATTCGATTGCGCATGGATGTTGAACGGAGAGAGTACGACAATATCAAAGTGCCCATGGCCGGAAAAACGGGCACCACTCAAGGCCATTCCGATGGATGGTTTATGGGGATGACGCCCGAATTGGTGACCGGTGTGTGGGTGGGAGCGCAAGACCCTTCTGTTCGATTTAGCACCATTACGTATGGTCAAGGCGCTAATACGGCATTGCCGATTTATGGGTTTTATATGAATGCTGCTTATGCCGATCCGTCGTTGGAACTCAGCCAGGCGGATTTTGAGTTTCCCGAGGGCATTGGGCTGGATTCATTGGACTGCAAACAGTGGTTCGAATTAAACGAAACTACTTTTGGAATTGGCAATGACGATGATGAGTTGTTTCAATAGAAACGCAGGTCGATAAAGGACATTGGGAAAGCTGAAAAGACAATAGACCATGGCAATAACAAAAAGTGTAAATGGACCCGAAGCTGCATGCGACGGTGTGAAGAGCGGAATGACGCTCATGCTTGGAGGGTTTGGCTTGTGTGGGATTCCGGAATGCAGCATAGCGGAACTGGTGAAGCGAGGAGTCGATGACTTGACGTGCATATCCAACAATGCTGGAGTCGATGACTTTGGCCTTGGCCTTTTGCTGCAAAAGCGTCAGATTCGAAAAATGATTTCATCTTATGTAGGAGAGAATGATGAGTTTGAAAGACAAATGTTAAGTGGAGAATTGGAGGTAGACCTTATTCCTCAGGGTTCGCTTGCCGAGCGCTGCCGCGCTGGCGGGGCTGGCATTCCTGCATTTTACACCCCAGCGGGGTTTGGAACGGAAGTGGCCGAAGGGAAAGAGGTCCGAGATTTCAATGGAAAGCCGCATATTTTGGAGTCGGCGCTTACTGCTGATTTTGCCTTTGTAAAGGCCTGGAAAGGTGACGCAGCGGGCAACTTGGTGTTCAAGGCAACGGCTCGAAATTTCAACCCTATGATGGCGATGGCAGGTACGATTACAGTCGCGGAGGTGGAAGAGTTGGTTCCTCTTGGTACCCTCAGCCCCAATGAAATTCACACGCCAGGAATTTTCGTGCAACGCATATTCCAAGGAGCTCATTATGACAAGCGCATTGAGCAGCGAACGGTTCAAACCCGCTAATCAGCAACAATCGAAGCATCATGTTGGACAAAAACGGAATTGCAAAGCGCATCGCTCAGGAAGTTCGAGAGGGTTGGTATGTCAACCTAGGAATTGGGATTCCTACACTTGTGGCGAATTTTATTCCCGAAGGAATGGAAGTGGAGTTTCAATCGGAAAACGGCATTTTGGGCATGGGCCCTTTTCCGATGGAGGGAGATGAAGACGCGGACTTGATCAACGCTGGAAAGCAGACTATAACAGCGAGGCCAGGAGCGGTGTATTTTGATAGCGCAACATCGTTCGCGATGATTCGAGGGCAACATGTACAGCTTACCGTTTTGGGGGCCATGGAAGTGGCGCAAAACGGCGACATCGCCAACTGGAAGATTCCGGGCAAGATGGTGAAAGGCATGGGCGGGGCCATGGATCTTGTTGCCAGTGCCGAAAATATCATTGTGGCTATGATGCATGCCAACCGCGCAGGCGCGTCCAAATTGCTTTCAACCTGCAGCTTGCCACTGACAGGCGTGGGATGCGTAAAACGCGTGGTCACAAACCTCGCGGTTTTGGACATCAAGGACGGAGCGTTTCACCTTGTAGAACGCGCCCCAGGTGTAACCGTAGAGTCCATCGTAGAGGCTACTGCAGGAACATTGATCGTGCCTGACTACGTGCCGGAGATGCGCATCGATTGAGTCATCTGTCGGACGTCTATTTGCAAACGCCTCAGCCTAATTTCGCCACGGCAGCCGCGAGACGTGCCAAGGTGACTTCTTTGCCGAGAAATTGAGCGAAATCAAACATAGAGGGACCCCCTCCGGTTCCGGTGAGCGCGATGCGAAATGGCAACAGCACAGCACCAAATCCGAGCTCTCGAGACTCCAAGAACTGTTTGAATTCCGATTCGATATTCGTCGAATCAAAGGGTTCCGTTCCGGCAAGAACACGGCTCAAATCATTCAGGTATCCGGCTGTTTCTGGCTTCCACTTCTTGCGAATTAAGTTTTCGTCAAAGGCATCTGGCGCGGCGAATAGGTAGGTGTGCCCTCCAATTTCATGAAGGAATTGAACGCGCTCCAGCATCATGTCCAAAATCTGCTCACATTTGGCATGCGACCAGTCGTCCATGGTTTGAGGATTTAATTGTTTCAATGGTTCAATCCATCGCTTTGAATCGCCTGAACGGAGGTACTGTTCATTGAACCATACTGCTTTATCCGGATTGAACCGCGCCCCTGACTTGGTGACGTTTTGCAAGGAGAACGCCGCAATAGCTTCCTCCAAACTGTACAATTCACGTTCGTCACCACTGCTCCAACCGAGGAGTAGGAGCATGTTGAGGAATGCTTCTGGGAGGTATCCGTTTTCTTTATAACCGACAGCGATTTGATCCGTTTTCGGATCGGTCCACGCAAGCGGAAAAATGGGAAAACCACCTTTGTCTCCATCTCGTTTGCTCAATTTTCCGTTGCCTGTGGGCTTCAAAATCAAAGGCAGGTGAGCGAATGCGGGAGAATCCCATCCGAATGCTTCGTACAAAAGAACGTGAAGCGGCGCACTTGGTAGCCACTCTTCACCGCGGATTACATGACTTATTTCCATGTGGTGGTCATCAACGACGTTGGCCAGGTGATAGGTGGGAAGCCCGTCAGCCTTCATCAGAACCTTGTCATCCAAAACGCCAGATGAAACAAGGATTTCGCCGCGGATTTCGTCTGTGACGCACACGTCTCGGGATTCCTCAGGCATCTTAAACCGCACCGTATACGGATGTCCATCCGCCTCGAGTTGAGCAATTTCATCCGCACCCAATGAGAGGGAGTTGCGCATATTCATGCGTGTATTCACATCATATTGCCACACCTTGCCTTCAGCCTCAGCCTGGCCCCTCATTGACGAAATTTCTTCGGACGAATCAAAAGCTTTGTACGCGTTTCCTTTGCTCAATAAGTGATTCAACTCATTCATGTACAGCTCACTACGTTCAGACTGTCGGTAAGGTCCATGCGCCCCACCTGCTTCGGTGCCTTCATCGGGCTGAATGCCGCACCAAGCGAGAGATTCACCGATGTAAGCTTCTGCGCCTTTTACAAAACGCGTTTGGTCCGTGTCTTCAACGCGCAGAATAAATGTGCCGTTGTGCTTTTTTGCAAAAAGGTAATTGAAGAGGGCAGTTCGCACACCGCCCATGTGCAATGGACCTGTGGGACTTGGGGCGAAACGAACGCGAACGGATGCTGACATGATGGGACAATTTCAGCGTCAAAGATAGGCTGTCGAGCGATGGAGAAGAAAATTCGACACACACACGAATTCTAACAGCTCATCCTTGAATGGAGCCGTTTCAGATACGACTAATGCTTTGCCTTGAACGCAAGTTTGTTCCAGAAAGAAAAACAAATGAATGCATTACGAAACAAGGTCCAGTTGATTGGACGACTCGGGAAAGATCCCGATTTGATGAGCTTTGATGAAGGCAAAGTAAAGTGCACTTTCCCAGTGGCGACCAACGAGGTCTTCCGAAATGGTGATGGTGAACGTGTGGAACGCACCCAGTGGCATGACGTTGTCACGTGGGGTGCACTCGCGGAGATTGCGGGTCAATACTTGCAGAAGGGCGCTGAGATTGCCATTGAAGGCCGGTTGGCTTACCGGACTTATGAAGATGCTGAAGGGCATACGCGTTACGTGACTGAGGTTGTAGCGGGTGAAATGCTGATGCTCGATCGGCGCACTGAACAGGAAGGGTAGGCGGCAGGTGGTGGGGGCGAGAGTGCAAAACCTCGCCCCCTTATTTTGGGGTTGATTCCCATGAATTGGTTCTTCCGGCACCTTCCGTTGGTGCGTCGGCAAACAAGCATTAACTTTGTGTGACGAAGCGAAATGCAATGAGTAACAACGGACTTTTGAAATCGTCGCTGGCCAAGAAGTACATGATGGCTCTGACCGGTCTGTTTTTGTGCACCTTCCTTATCGGGCATCTTGCGGGTAACCTTCAGCTCTTCATTACTGGAACGGAAGGCCAAGAGGCATTCAACAAGTATGCAGAGTTTATGACGACTTTCCCCCTGGTAAAGTTGTTGAGTTACCTAACATACGCTTGCGTCTTGTTTCACATTGTGGATGGGATATTACTGACTGTGCGCAATCGGAAGTCACGTCCGGTTGGCTATGTCAAGGAAAAAGGGTCTGCGAACTCGAGTTGGGCAAGTCGAAATATGGGCGTTTTGGGGACAATAATTGCCGTTTTCCTAGTGAGTCACATGCAAACCTTTTGGTATAAAATGCATTTTGGGGACATGCCAATGCATGATGGCTTGAAAGACTTGCACACCGTAGTTCTGGCCTTTTTCTCCCCTGAAAATCCTCTTGCTCTGATTGCAGTTGCTGGATATGTTTTGGCGCAAATGGCATTGTCCTTTCATTTGGTTCATGGCTTTCAAAGTGGTTTTCAATCACTCGGCGTTCGCCATCCAAAATATACGCCTGCTATCGAAAAAACAGGCTACTTATTTGGCGTCGGTGTGCCTTTGCTATTTGCGATAATTCCTGTGTTCTTATACGTTACTCAGCTGTGAATGAACATCGAGATGATAGACTCTAAGATTCCCGAAGGACCATTAAAAGACAAGTGGACGTCACACAAGAGCAAGATTAATTTAGTCAATCCAGCGAATAAGAGGTTGATTGATGTCATTATGGTTGGAACCGGATTGGCGGGCAGTTCAGCTGCCGCATCATTGGCTGAAATGGGCTACAACGTCAAAGCATTTTGTTTCCAAGATTCTCCGCGAAGAGCGCACTCAATTGCTGCTCAAGGAGGCATCAATGCTGCGAAAAACTACCAGAACGACGGCGATTCAGTTTACCGTCTGTTTTATGATACCATCAAAGGAGGCGACTACCGAAGTCGGGAAGCAAACGTTCACCGACTAGCCGAAGTTTCTACGAGTATTATTGATCAATGTGTTGCACAAGGGGTTCCTTTTGCAAGGGAGTATGGGGGTTTATTGGACAATAGAAGCTTCGGAGGAGTTCAAGTATCCCGAACTTTTTACGCCAAAGGCCAGACAGGCCAGCAATTATTGTTGGGGGCATATTCCGCTCTTAGTAGACAAATTTCGAAAGGCAAAGTGGAGATGTGTACCCGTCATGAGATGATGGACGTGGTAATGGTGGACGGTAAATGCCGAGGAATTATCGCTCGAAACCTTGTTACGGGTGAATTAGAACGACATGCGGCGCACGCTGTGGTATTGGCCTCAGGCGGCTACGGAAACGTTTTCTTTTTGAGCACGAATGCAATGGGCTCGAACGTTTCTGCTTCTTGGAAGGCGCACAAGAAAGGGGCGTTTATGGCGAACCCATCTTTTACTCAAATACATCCAACGTGCATTCCTGTCTCGGGAGAGCATCAGTCGAAATTGACATTGATGTCGGAATCGTTGCGAAACGATGGGCGCATATGGGTGCCAGCCAAAAAGGACGATGCGGAAGGGATACGAAACGGATCGATAAAAGCTAGTGAGATTGCAGAGGACGACAGAGATTATTATCTCGAGCGACGTTATCCTGCATTTGGCAATCTGGTTCCTCGGGATGTTGCTTCGCGGGCTGCAAAGGAGCGATGTGATGCTGGCTTTGGAGTTAATGAAACGGGTGAAGCGGTTTTCTTGGACTATGCAAGTGCTTTCGAAAGATATGGCAAGACAGAGGCTAGTATCAGGGGTTTAAAGAGTCCTTCAGCGGCGGAGATTATAGTCTTGGGGAAACAAGTTGTGAAGGCGAAATATGGCAATCTGTTTGATATGTACAAGCAAATAGCTGCAGATGACCCGTATGAAACCCCGATGAAAATTTACCCGGCAGTGCATTACACCATGGGAGGTTTGTGGGTGGATTACAACCTAATGACTTCGGTGCCCGGGCTATATGCGACAGGCGAAGCTAATTTTTCTGATCACGGGGCGAATCGCCTTGGCGCGTCAGCGTTAATGCAGGGGCTTGCCGATGGATACTTTGTGTTACCATATACCATAGGGGATTATCTCTCCAATGATATTCGGACTGGCGAGATTTCACCGGATTCACCCGAGTTTGAGTTAGCGGAGAAAGAAGTGAAGGAGCGCATCGATGCATTGATGAATAATAACGGCACACGAACAGTGGATGACTTCCATCGTCGCTTGGGCCGAATAATGTGGAACAAATGTGGCATGTCGCGGAATGCCGAAGACCTAAAAAGTGCAATTGAGGAAATTCGGGTGCTGCGTCAAGAATTTTGGGCGGACGTGCGCGTTCCGGGGGCTATTGACGAATTCAATCCAGAGCTTGACAAAGCAATGCGTGTATCGGACTTCTTAGAGCTTGGAGAGCTTATGTGCATAGATGCCCTTGACCGCGAAGAATCGTGCGGTGGTCATTTCCGCGAAGAACATCAGACGCCAGAAGGTGAGGCATTGCGCAATGATGAAGAATTTGCTTTTGTCTCTGCTTGGGAGTTTACGGGAGACCCA
>CESI01063533.1_pt1 | contig 13276 bp, 16 predicted proteins | sample 356301 | NCBI WGS metagenome assembly CESI01 (sample SAMEA2621423, study PRJEB7988) | marine metagenome | biome: marine biome (ENVO:00000447); feature: deep chlorophyll maximum layer (ENVO:xxxxxxxx); material: "saline water (ENVO:00002010), including plankton (ENVO:xxxxxxxx)" | depth 40 m | reverse complement strand
TTAGATGTCATTTTTGATCGTCTTGCTGACTATCTTGAGGAAAGTGCCTCAATCAAACAAAAAGTAATGTCTGCTTTAACTTATCCATTTATATTAATGGGATTTTCTGTTGTAGTGATTATTTCATTGTTAGCATTTGTTCTTCCTCAGGTCGTAGGCCAGTTTGTGAAAGCTGGTGCTGAACTACCATTCATAACGAAAGCTTTATTAGGAATCTCTAATAATATAGGGGCAATTTTAATTTTATTTTTAATAGTATGTTTAGGAATAACTTATATTTATAAGCAATACATAAAAAATGAAGATAATCATATTAATGCCCATAGAATAATTCTTTCATCACCATTGATTGGAAATTTTCTTTTAAGTTCAGAAATAGAGAGATTCTCAAGTACAATGAGTCTTTTATTAGAGTCTGGATCTAACCTTGACATTGCTCTATCTGAATCATCCAAAATATTTAATAATAAATTTTTATCAAAACTTATAATCAATGTAAAAGATGATGTAGTTGAGGGAAAAGATTTTATCACCTCTCTAAATCAAGCAAGTATTTTTCCAGATATCTTTATACAACTTATCTCGAGTGGTTATAAATCAGGAAATTTGATCAAAATGTTTACTAAGGTTTCTCATTTTATGAAAAGTGAAATTGAATCTAAGCGATCTATATTTCTATCTCTTCTTGAGCCCTTGGTAATTATATTGATGGGTGGTTTTATTATGCTAATAGTTCTGGCTATACTAATACCTATAATGCAAATGAATACACTGGCTTTGGGATAGATTATGAAAAAAAATAAAAATGGCTTCACCCTTATAGAGTTAATGGCAGTACTTGTAATCCTTGGGATACTAGCAACAATTGTGGTTGTGAATGTTGCACCTGTATTTCAAAGAGCTAATTTAGAAAAAATTAAAGCTGACATAGCTCAAACTGATAAAGCTTTGCAACTTTATAAGTTTAATGAACTTTCTTATCCAAAAACATCCCAAGGGCTTCTTGCCCTTGTAATTCCTAGTTCTGAGTTAAGAAATCCATTCTTATATCCTGAAGATGGTTATATTTCTGCGGTTCCATTAGACCCATGGGGAAGAGAATATATTTATGAAAATCCCCCAAGAAGATCTAAGAAATATGATTTATATACATTAGGAGCAGATGGCATGGAAGGTGGGACTGGTGAGGACACAGATATTGGAAACTGGATGCAATAATTCTCGAAAAGGTTTCACAATAGTAGAGATATTAGTTGTTCTTATAATTATAAGCATCGCCACATCTTTACTTATCATAAACTTGACCGCAGTTTCCTCTGTACAAAAACAAAAAACTTCATTCATGAAAACATTTAATTTTTTAACTGAAGAAAGTATTGTTACCGGCAATATTATTGGATGGTATGCAAATGCTAGCAATGATGCTTCTTATTTTCTTGATAAGAATAATACTCCCTCCCTGAAACCGATAGAAGGTCAACCATCTCACTGGAATGAACTTGGCGCATTCGAGAAGGTCTTTAAATCTTTTGATGGCTCTGTTTATAATTTTGATTTGGAAGATGCTAACTTACCTTTGATAATCTTTTATCCATCTGGTGAAAATTCTGGAGGCATTATTAATATTTACTTTAATAATGAAATTCAAGAAATTACTATTAACTACAATGGCACAATTGAAAATAAGATTATCAAATACTAATAAAGGCTTTAGTCTAATAGAGATTGTAGTAGCTCTTGTCATATTAAGTACATCAGTTCTTGTAATTTATAATCTTATTCTTTCTACAAGTGGTTCAATATATAAACTAGAAGATCAATATCTAGCAAAGGAAGTTGCAAATAATAGAATTGCTCTCATAAATACACTAGAAACACCGAAAAACTCAATTAAAAGAAATGGTTTGATGAAGATGGGTGGAAAAAATTGGAGATGGGAGGAATCATTTTACAATGGATCAACCAAAGAGTTCCTAGAATATGAAATCCTCGTTAGGGAAGAAAATGCTTCTGTATATAGCTACAGAACTAATGGCTATCTTATAAATGAATAGAAATGGATTTACGATAATAGAAGTTCTAGTTTCGCTTGTGATTCTTTCAATTATAGCTGTTATTTCTACTAATATTCTTCAGTCATCAATAGACACAGAAAGGCAAACATCAAACCATCTGAATAATATAAAAGAATTAAATCTTTCATCAAGTATTGTAAAAAGAGATTTAAGACAAATAGTAAATATCTCATCAAGAGATTTTTATGGAAATAAAAATTTTGGAACCTTCCTCTCAGATGAGAGTTCTGAATCAATCACGTTTAATACAGCAATTAAATCACTATCTAATCAAGTTTCTCCAATTAAAAGAATTCAATACTTTTACAAGGATAATGCTCTTGTTAGAAGGCAGTATTTTTCCTCTAATCCATATGATCAAGATAAGTTTATAGAGTCAAAGATTATTAATAATCTTGATGAATTAAGCTTTAAATTTTTTCATAAAAATAAATGGCATAGACTTTGGCCTTTAGGCCAAGCAACTTCTACAAATATACCAGTATTGATAAAAATAGAGTTTGTTATTAACAATAAAGAATTTACATGGCTAATAGAGCCAAACATATCTTATGCATCGCAATAACAAAAATAAAGGAGTTGTCCTTATATCAGTTCTTTTGATAGTTTTATTGCTATCTTCGATAGCTGTAATGATTGGTAATAACTTTTTGATATCACTCAAGAGAGCTAGCTATCTTGAATTTCAATCAAACTCTTTAAATATCTTTAGAAATGTTGAATCAATAGCCTTAAAGAAAATTGATATTGAGTTGAGATTTAATGCAAATAATTTAAATAAAATGAATCCTCTTTTAACGAATGACTTGATATTCGAATCGGATAAAGGAATGATTATTGGAAAGATAACAGACTCATCATCATGTTTTAATATTAATACTTTAGTTAAGAGAAGTAATTCAAACTATGAAGAGAATATGAATGCAACAGCAGCCTTTAGGAAAATAATGAATCTGTATGAGGTTGATAATAATACAATTGAGGAAATTATTGATCAGATTATTGACTGGATAGATCTTGATTCAAACCCAAGAACCTATGGGCTGGAGGACTATTTTTATTCAGGACCTCTGAATAATCCAAAAGAATATTCAGGAATGAGATTATTTTTTTCTATAAACGAACTTAAAGGCATACCAGCAATTAGAAAAGTGGATTGGATGATATTTGAAGATAATTTTTGCGCTTCATACAATAATTCAAATATCACTTTTAATATTAATACTTTAGACTTAAGTGACTCTTTTTTATTAAGCTCTATTTTTCCAAACATTGCTAATGCTGATGCAGAATTTATTATTAATTCTTTGCCACAAGAGGGTATTCAAAGTATGACTATGCTTGAAGAACTATTTCCAGGTATAGATTTTGCCTCTCCAAATGGAGATATCTCTTTTTCTTCAAAATCTTATAAGCTTCAAACAATTATTAATTACGAAGACTTTTCTTCAGAATCTATAAGTGAAATTTACTATGGAGCTAATAAAAATAGCTATATTGTTTCAAGAATCTATAATGGTATCTAAATGAACATATTTATAGCACATGCATTAAATAACTCTCTTGATTCTATAGATTTATACTTTCTTCAAAATAATAAGTCTCATATCAAGAAAATAAATGGCATAAATGACTTAACTGAATTAACAGAACAAGATCTCTTAATTTTTTTAGTTCCATCATCATTAATTACTTCCTATAAATTTACAAAAAATAAAGATTTATCCTCTCAGATAAATTTAGCTAATTTCATATCAAATATAGATGAAAACTTGGTTGGGCAAGTTTCAGACAATAAATTTTTGTTTCATAACGATAATGGGTTTGTTATTAATAAATTTATCTTAGAATTTATTAATAAAAAACTAACATCACTAAGTGCAAATATTCAATTAATGCCTGAGCATTCTCTCTTTAGTAATGGCGATGAGGATGAAATATTTGAAATAGGTTCAAAATTTATATTTTCTTTTGCAGATGGTACTGGCTTTAGCATTAATGAGGAATCATTGGAGCAGTATAGTGAAGTCATTTTAAATAATAGACCTGACTTCAATCCTAAGATTTATAGTAACAATAACTTTCTATCTTCTAAATTTGAAACATCAAACCTAAGTTCAAATATTACTATTGGCAACCTTTTTAAGAAAAACTTTAAATTGCTTCCCAATTTTTTTAATTTTATTTTTTCATTTAATACTATTAAAACTAAATTTAACTTTAGTAGAACGCAAATTTTGGCATGCACGCTATCTTTTGTAATTTTATTGAGTTCACCCAGTTTTCTTATCTATAAAAATAATAATGATGCAGCTTTATACAGAGACTCAACATTTAATATTTTTAAATCTATTAATCAAAATATTAATCGGGTTGTAGCTCCAAGAATTCAAATAGATGAAATACTGCAACAGGTACCTAATCTAAGGACCTCTCAAAAAATAAATTTACCTAATTTAGATTTTTTAGATCAACTAGGGACGGCGTATATTCAAAATATAAAAATCGATGTTATCAACTCCACATCAGTATTAACTTTAAAAGATATGCCGTCTTTTCAATTTAATGTTATTAAAAAACTTTCCGCTCAATTCAATATTACGATTTTAAATGAAGATATTATTTCATTAGATGGCATGGTAAACGGGAATATAACTATGGTTCTTAAAGATGAATAATTTTTTCAATCGACTAGAGTCTAGAGAAGCCAACTTAATTATATTAAGTATGTTTATATTATTTATCTTTCTTGTAGGTCTTGGCGCCTCAAATACATACAATAAATATAGTTTTTCAGTCAAGAGCCTTGCAAAAGAAAAAGCAGACTATGATTATGTATATAGTAAAGCTTCGGCCTTAAATTATGAAGAAAGCACTAAAGATATAAATTTAAAATTGCTAGATTCTATAATTGCATTAAATCAGTTTAAGGATATAGAGCCTCTAGATTTAATAAATACTGAATTAGGTGTTGAGATAGTTTTTACAACCTCTAATATACGTACATCTATAAATTTTATTGAGCAAGTCTCTAATAAGACAAATTTACAAGTTTACAATATCGATTACCTAAATAAGAATCAAGCAATTCAGGTCAAATTTAATTTAAAGTGATTGTCTATAAGCCTACAGTCATGATGGTCTCAAAAAATCTCAACAAAGCATAAAAAAGAACAGTAAGTGATGCTCCTGCTGGAATTGTTATAACCCAAGAAAGTACAATCCTACCTATTGAATTTATATCAAGATGGGAAATTCCTTTTGCCAAACCCACGCCAATTACTGCTCCAACCAAGGTATGTGTTGTAGAAATAGGAAAGCCAATATACGTTGCAGCTACCACAGTTGATGCTGCTGCCATTTCAGCTGAAAAACCAAGACTTGGCGTCAGTGATGTTATCTTACTACCAACAGTTTTGATCACTCTTCCACCAAGCATAGCCAATCCAAAAACGATTCCAATACCACCGATTAAAAGAACCCATGGACTAACGGCTGACTTAGCACCAATTGCTCCTTCTGAAGCAACACTAATTATTGCCGACATTGGTCCTATTGCATTAGCTACATCGTTCGAACCATGAGCAAAAGCCATTGCTGATGCAGTTATTATCATCAAGATGGCAAAAGCTGACTCAACTCCATGCTCTCTAATTTTTTCTTTATTTAAATTTAATAATATCGAAGTAACTATCGCAACTATTACACCAAAGCCAACAGTAACAAGAACAATCTCATTATCTGTAAGTGGAAGTCCTATATGCTTTAATCCCTTTCTTGCAGTTACCAAACCAATAACTACTGCAACAAAAAAACTATAGATTGGTATTAAAGATATGGCTGCTTGTGATGGATCTTTTCTATCTAGAATAAATTTTTTAGCACTTAGGAATAAACAAAATGCCATGGATCCGGATATCACTGGTGATACAACCCAGCTAGCAGCTATTGTTCCTACTTTGCCCCAAGAAACAGCTTGAAAACCCATTGAAATAATCACAAAACCAACTATTGAACCAACAATTGAGTGGGTAGTTGAAACAGGCCATCCTTTTGAGCTAGCTATCAAGAGCCATGTACCGGCTGCAAGAAGTGCTGATAGCATCCCTATGATAAATATATTTTCTTTTCCTATATACAGATCAGGGTCAACAATACCTTTTCTTATAGTTGAAGTTACCTCACCACCTGCTAGATATGCCCCAAGAAATTCAAAAATAGCTGCTATAAATATAGCTTGTTTGAATGTAATTGCCTTACTACCCACAGATGTGCCCATAGCATTTGCAACATCATTCGCACCTATTCCAAAGGCCATGAAAAAACCAGCAAAGGCAGCTATAATTAATATTAAAGTTGGGTCAAGAAATAAATTTTCCATAATTTTTATAATTCATTATTTATATGAACCTATTAAAGCTTTTACTTGTGACAATTGCGTGAATTTACATATACTTTTTAGTGAATTCATATTTAATTAAAAAATCTCTGTTATAAATGCTATATGAATTTAATTACTTTAGATCAAACTGAATATAAACGGCTTCATGATAAAGCTTATGCTCTTGAAAAGAGGCGTCTTCAGATTGAATTATTAAAACTTCAAGAAGACGTAATTAAAAATAAAAGAAAGATTTGCATAGTTTTTGAAGGTCGAGACACTGCTGGAAAAAGCTCAGCTATAAAATTCTTTTCTGAATATCTCAGGCCTAACAATTTTAATTATATTCAGCTAGGAATTCCTACAAAATGGGAGTCTTCTCATTGGTTTCAGCGATGGCAAAAAGTTCTTCCTCAAGATGGTGAAATTTCTTTCCTAGATAGATCATGGTACACAAGGGCAATAACTGAACCAATAATGGGTTATTGCAATGAAAATCAATATAGAAGTTTCATGAAAAGAGTTAATGAATGGGAAAAAAATCATATCTCTAATGGAGTTGAAATAACTAAATTCTATTTTTCTCTCTCTAAAGATCAACAGCAAAGAAGAATGAATGCTCGAAAAAACTCACAACTTAAATACTGGAAGCTATCAAAAAATGATGAAAAAATTGTAACAAAATGGGATGCATTTACGCTTTATAAAGAGCAAATGTTTAACAAAACATCAACCGAATTTTCACCATGGATATCTATAAATTCCAATAATAAGATGATAGGGAGGCTTACAGCTCTTCGTTATCTTCTTATCAAGACCGACTATGAAAACAAAAAAATATTAAAACCAGCGATATGGTCTAAAGGGCTTTCAAATTACTCAGCATCAATCGAAGGTGTTAGATTTGATAATCTCACCTATGAGCAATTTATGATAATTACTAAATATAGCGATGATACCTGATGAAAATAGCATCCATAGATATAGGTACAAATGCAATAAAATCTAAAGTATTTAATACAAGCCCAACATCAATAGAGTTTATTGAAGGAATCAGGTCTCCCATAAGACTTGGTGCTGAGGTTTTTAAAACAGGCTTCTTATCAGAATATAAGCTCAATGAATTAATTAAAACTTTAAAGAAATACCAAAATAATTTTATTAAAAATAATATTAAAATGTATGAAATTGTTGCAACCAGCGCCTTTAGAGATACAGAAAATTCTGAAAAAGCCAGGCGATATGTTGAAAACAAAATTGAACATCCGATACGAATAATTTCAGGCCTCGAAGAGGCAAAGTTAATTCGTTTTCATCCAAAAGCTCAGTCTAAAGCAAATAAAATTTATGTTGATGTGGGAGGAGGGAGTACCGAGGTTTATATTTTTAAAAATGATGAGCATATTATTCAGTCTTTTCAACTTGGAGCAGTAAGATCTATGCTTAACAAAGATCATACCGATGAATGGAATAGATTAAATTTATGGTTAAAAAAACAATCAGATGTAGAAACCTTAATCGGTCTAGGGGGAAGTGTTAAATCTTTTTTAAATTTAAATAAACTTAAAACCATCTCGTCTGAAAAATTCATTAAAAAATCAGAAGAGTTGAGGGGTATGAATATCAATCAAAAAAAAGAAGCATACAATTTAGCCGAAGATAGAGCAGATGTAATTGATTATGCTTTGGATATCTATATTAAAATTATAAATGGCTTAAATATTAAAAGGATTAAATCAACAAAATGGGGAGTTTCAGACTCTATAGCGGTTAAAACTTTTCATGAACTTTACTCAAAAAAAATATCTATTTATAAAGATTAATTATTTTGATTTACCCAATTTAGTAAATAAGCGTGACTTGCTCTGTGGGCTTCAATTTTACCAACTTCATTAAGACTCCCACTTTCCTTTGTATTTAATGCAAATATAGCGAGGATTATTTGAGTATTCACTCTAAACACACCTTCTTTATTAAACATTTCTGGCAAATCAATATTTAATTCAATAAAAGATTGCATTTTTAAAGATAGGCCATGGATAGATTTAGAAGGAGTTGATGGAGTTATTGTATTTTTTAAAATCAATAACTGAGCTCCTTGAGATTGATTAAAGAATTCAAAAAGTATTTCTACTGATCTTAAGACTACGACTGATAGTTGTTTAGTTTTAATGTTGCTAGATTCAATAGCAAACTGATTTTCGCATTCCTCGAGGTATCTTAAAACCATCAATAGTTTTAATGCATCTGTTGTTGGAAAGAATTTGTAAGTAGATGTTCTTTTTAAACCAGAATATTTTGATATATTAGCAAACGTAATAGCATCTTGACCTTTTTCTAGAAGAATAGTTTCTGCAGTATTAAGTATCACCTCAATTCTTTTTTTACTTCTCTCTTGTTTGCCTAGTTGCTCCATAGATTAATTATGGACATATGTTACAAAAAGTAAATTAAATATTTTTAAAATTTTACCTCGAAGCCAATAGATAGAATTTTTTTATCCTCTGACCTTTGTTCCTCATTTGTTGCTGAGAGTGATGTATATATTTTTAATATACTATTTAGGTCATGAGAGTATCCAATTGTGGCTTGCTTGCCATTTACAATCTTCATATCAGATTTGGCATTTTGTATCATAAGGGTACCTTTTTTAGAAAGTTGGTGCTTAATACTAAAAACATGTCCTGATAGACTTCTATAAATTTTATCCTCTTCAGAAGTTTGATACATCAACCCTATAGTGGTCTTTTGAAAAGGAATTAAAACAGTAAATCTTTTGCTCTCAAAACCCTTTGTGCCAGTATCAATTCCAAGTGAAGTGGATATTTTTTTATTTTTATAATCAAAAGAATATGCCTGATATGATTTTTTTGAAGTTTTAATATTATTTACTGTTACCTTTAACCCTTTAATGATTTCTGGAGAGCTGTATCCAAAGAGATCCTGCATTCTATTTTCACCAATAAATAACTTTTTTAAATCAGATTGAGTATTGTTGAATAGATCTACCTTTAACTGAGATCTTTTAAAAGCGGTATCATGAGTTCCTATAAACATTCTTCCAAAATTACCTGATAAGCCTATATATGTATTTCTTTGCTTAAATACTTTATTTTTGTCTGCTTTGCCATCTGTTGGATCAATTGCATTTTCAATCTGAACTAAAAAATTTAAATTATTTGATATTTGTAATTTTGATTTGAAACCAATTCTTGATGCATTACTTATTGTTTCAGTTTCTCTTTTAGAGCTTTGATCAACATCCATTAAACTCATATTAATCTTCGCATAAAAAGAGCTATTTGCATCTGCAAAACAAGCAAACATCAATATAAGTGTTATAAAATAATTTTTAGTTCTTCTCATAAAATAATTGTTATCAATAAATATAATTTAATTAAATCATACATATAATGACTTTATAACTTATCGATACACTCTTAACTAAAAAATAACCAGTTAGACACAACTCTGTAACATATTTAATAAAAAGAACACCTAACGTAAAAAAATAATACAAATTAATTTTTCATACATATATATAATATGCATTAATTTAAATAAACTACATAAATGTTTCTAAGACCCTTCATAACATCAATATTTTTTTTACTTTTAGCTAATCCTGTTTCTTCTAGTGATATTAATTCTATTTCTGCTTCTTTTGAAACACCACAAGTTCCAGAGGATGGCAACGCTGATGATCCAGCTATTTGGCTTAATAAAAAAGTCCCAGAATCATCAATTATTTTTGGAACTGATAAATATAGAGGCATATATACATATAATTTAAAGGGTCAGATAATAGGTTTTTCAGAATCTGGTAGAGTAAATAATATCGATTTAAGATCTCTTAAAGATTTAAATGTAAACAAATTTAAAACTTTCATTTTTGGATCAAATGGAACAAATAACTCTCTTGATCTCTGGGTTTATTCAGATGATGTAATTCATCAATCCTCTCTAAATAATAGCTTTAGTTTGTCACAGATGCCTCATATTTCAGTCAAAACCAACTTTCTTTCATACGGGGTTTGTGCAGGGTATGACAAAAAATTAGGGCTTATTGCTTTTGTAACTGAAGCTATGGGTTCAAGAGTTCAGCTATGGCAATACTCAGACAATGCTCTTGCACTTATAAGTACTTTTAATAATGGTAATGCTTATGAATCAGAGGGCTGTGTATATGATGATGAGAATAGAACTTTATTTATCTCCGAAGAGAATGAGAGAGGAGTTGTGAGAGCCTACAAGCTGAACAATGAACTTAGTTTTAATAAACCTATAATCATTGATACCAGAGAAGGAAATATAACAGGGGACCCTGAGGGCCTTGCGATTCTAAAGATTAATAAAAAAGATGGATATTTAATAGCATCTTCTCAAGGTAGTAGCACTTTTAATATTTATCAAAGACATTCTCCATATAATTTTATAAATAAATTTTCAGTTACATCAAATAAAATAATAGATGGGGTTAGTGATACTGATGGTATAGATATTCTTAATACCTACCTAAATAAAGATTTTCCAAATGGAATAATAGTAGTTCAAGATGGAGAGAATACTGGAGAACAAAACATCAGCAAAGAGAACTTTAAATATCTGTCCTTAAAAGATTTAATTATAAAATTAGACCTTTAGCTTACCAATAAAATTTATTATATCTTTAGCTAAGATTTCAGGCCGTTCTAACGCAGCAAAATGGCCGCCATCGTATTCGTTCCATTGAACAACCTTATAAATTTTTTCAGCCCAAATTCTTGGAGGAAGCATAATATCTCTTTTAAATATTGCCCCAGCCATCGGTTGAGATATATTGTTAAAAGAAAAACCGAAATCACCATTTTCTTTATATAGTCTTGTCGAAGAGGTTATTGATTCTGTAAACCAATACAGAGAAATAATGCTCAAAATTTCATCATTTGAGACTACGAGTTTATTTTCTTCACCATCAAACCAACCATAAAATTTTTCTGTAATCCATGCAGCAAGACCTATGGGAGAGTCATTTAGACCATATCCTAGAGTTTGAGGTTTAGTTTTTTGTATTTCATAGTAACCAAAGCCTTGTGTTTTATATTTCTCATAGTTATCAATTAACTTTAATTCATTGTCTGTAACGCCCTCCATTGGGTTTTCTCCAGAGGGTGGAAAGGCTATTACTAAATTAAGATGAATACCAATACAGTTTTCTGGATACAATTCAGCCATCCACTTGCTCACTGTTGCACCCCAGTCACCACCTTGTACAACATATTTTTTATAACCTAATTCAATCATTAGTTCATGCTGTATCTTTGCAATTTCCTCTGAATTCATCCCACTTTTTGTTGGTTTATCTGAAAAACCAAAACCTGGAAGAGAGGGACATACTATATTTAATGGAACTGGTGATTGATTTTGTAAAATTGGAATAATCTTTAGAAATTCTTGAATACTTCCTGGCCATCCATGAGTTAACAACAAGGGGGTGCCGTCAGTCTTGTTTGATTTTGAATGAAGAAAATGTATATTCAATCCTGATTTAGATTTAAATTTATAACTTCCAATATCATTAAGTTTTTGCTCATGATGGCGCCAATTGAAATCATTTAGCCAATGCTTAGAAAGTTTTTTTAAAAAAGATAGGCTGGTTCCATGCGACCAATTTTTATCATTAATTTCATCAGGCCATCTCGTTAGCTCTATTTTTTTCTTTAAATAATCAACCTTTTCATTAGATACATGAATCTTAAATTCTTTAATCATGGGCATTTCAATAATTAATAGTGTCTAACTATATGACAATCTTATAAATAAAGTAAAATACAGATCTTTTAATTAAGATTATTTATGTTCGAAAAAGTTGAGTTATATTTAAATACTAATGCAGAATATGCTTGGGTCATTATTTTATTATTTGCTTTTCTTGAAGCTTTTCTTTTATCTGGAGTTATTCTATCTAGCGCCATTTTATTCTCTATTTGCATTCTTATTTACAACACAGAACTACTATCTATTGTTTATATTGTTCCAGTTGCAATTCTTGGTGCTCATTTGGGCGATATGAGTAGCTTCTTATTTGGTAAAACCATTGGCCCACAATTATTATCAACAAAAGTGATGATTAAACGTCAAAAAATGATACTTAGAGCTCAAAAATTTTTAGATAAAACTGGTTCTTTTACTGTAATACTTGGAAGATTCATACCAGCACTTAGACCAATAGTTCCATTTTTGCTTGGAATTTCTGATCTAAAGGTTGTAAGATTTTACATAGCTGACCTCATTGCATGTGTATGCTGGGGAATTGCATTAGGATTTTTAGTTACAGGAGTTGGCTCCCTATTTTAGGATAATTTAGTATGTTAAGCATTTTTATATTAGTAGTGAGTACAATTGCAGTAGCATATCTTTTGGCGCAACTTGTTAAGGCAGGAAGGCAGGGAAGGTTATTACAAACTTTAAGAGATCTACTTATTGTTACATTAGCAATACTAATGACCGCAGCAATCTTTTATATTGGATTTAGAGTTTTTCGATCTTTCTAAGCATTTATGACTGAAACATTATTTGAAAAAATTATAAATAGAGATATACCAGCAGATATAGTCTATGAAGATGATTTATCTATTGTAATAAAAGATATCCAGCCACAAGCTCCAACTCATTTATTGATTATCCCCAAAAAAGTACTTCCAAAACTATCAGACGCTACCATTGTTGACGAAAAAGTTCTTGGTCATTTAATGTTGGTTGCAGGTAAGGTAGCTGATCAGCTAGGCCTAGACGACACCTTTAGAATTGTAATTAATAATGGAGCAAAAGCAGGTCAAAG
>CESI01156115.1_pt1 | contig 13298 bp, 11 predicted proteins | sample 356301 | NCBI WGS metagenome assembly CESI01 (sample SAMEA2621423, study PRJEB7988) | marine metagenome | biome: marine biome (ENVO:00000447); feature: deep chlorophyll maximum layer (ENVO:xxxxxxxx); material: "saline water (ENVO:00002010), including plankton (ENVO:xxxxxxxx)" | depth 40 m | reverse complement strand
TTAAAAGTCTGAGAATATAGTAGGGCTGTTTTAAGTAAATTAGGATTTTCTATAGGTTTTTTATAGTCATAAAATCCAACTGCACCATTTTGTTGCATATCTTTTAATTCAGCTAAGTCTATAGATTTACTAGATACTGAAAATGCACCAAGCGGATGAATTTTGGTAATAATATCTTTTGATTTAGATTTAATAAATGATATATGTGCTTGAGAATCAATTACAGGATTAGTATTGGAATTTAAAACAATATCTGTAAATCCACTTTTAGCAGCAACATTTCCTCCGTTAATAATAGTTTCTCTTTCTTCATAACCAGGTTCACCAAATGAAACACTACTATCAAACCAACCTTTAGAGACATGCATTCCCACTATATTAATTTCTTTAGAACCATCTGAGGAAATAGATTTAGCAATTTTCAAAATTTTTCCTTTGGAAATTAAAATATCTTGCTTGGTACCGTGATATTTACTCTCGGTATTTATAACTTTTGCAGATTTAAGAATAATAGACATGCAATTAAGTTATCTTAAAGCATAATGAAATAATGCTGAACAAATATAAGAATTGATTTGAATATCTTGAAAAAAAGATTATTAAAAACCTTCAAAAACACCTAATCCAAATAAAGCAAAATCATATTTAACAGGATCTTCCGAATCTAAAAATCTTAATTTATTATCAAGTTCTAAAACCGCTTTGTGGTCGTTTTGCTTTCTATTTAATATACCAAGTTTTCTAGCTACATTTCCACTATGAACGTCAAGGGGACAAGAAAGAATCGATGGTGAAATTTTCTTCCAAATACCAAAATCAACTCCATTATTATCTTTTCTTACCATCCATCTGAGAAACATGTTAATTCTTTTACATGCAGATCCTTTAAAAGGATCACTTATGTGTTTTGTGGTTCTTGATGGAAATTCACCCTCAAAAAAAATATTTTTAAATTTATGAATATTAGAATGCATATTTAAGTGCTTTTTTTTATCATAAAACACACTTTCTAAATCTTTATTATTAATATAAATTCTTTGTAATGTTCTTATAAAATATCTAAAATCAATAGAATTAAAAGTTCTATGAACCACATGTGCTTTTTCAATATCCTTATATTTAGCATTCAGTATAAAATCATGTGGAGAGTTATCAAATACTTCCATCATTTTATATCCATTTTTAATTATTGTTTTTCTTTGTCCCCACGCAATAATGGATGTTAAGAATGCAGAAATTTCAATGTCTTCTTTTTTGGTGTATTGATGAGGGATTTGAATTGGATCAGAGTCTATAAAAATTTTTTGATTGTATTGAAAAGATTTTTCATCTAAAAAATCTTTTAATTCAGAATTAGTTAACCCACTTTCCATCCACTAAACTAAGTTTTCTATCAGCCATATCTGCTAATTTCTTATTGTGAGTAACTATGACTATAGTTAGGTTTAATTTATCTCTTAAATCAAAAAATAATTGGTGTAAATTATCTGCAGTTTTTGAATCAAGATTTCCACTAGGTTCATCCGCAAATAAAATACTAGGATTATTTATTAATGCTCTGGCAACTGCAACCCTTTGTTGTTCTCCACCAGAAAGTTCTGATGGATTTTGATTTTTTACATGAATTAGATCAAGAGACTTTAACAGTTCTATAGCTTTAGATTTAAGTTCATTGATGTCCATCCCTTTTATCATGCCAGGAATACATACATTTTCTAAAGCACTAAACTCAGGAAGAAGTTCATGGAATTGAAAAATAAATCCTATTTGAGTATTTCTAAATTTTGAAATCTCTTTTTCATTTAAATATATAATTTCTGTATCATTTAGAGATAATTTTGAAGTTTTAGATTCATCAAATTCATCTAATGTACTAAGAATATGTAATAAAGTAGTTTTGCCAGCGCCAGAGGGACCTACGATTGATACAATCTCACCTTTATTTATTTCTATACTGACATTGTCTAATACTTTTTTATTATCATATGTCTTAGAAATGTTTATTGCTGAGATCATATTTTAATTAATTAGCTTTTTCTCTTTTTAACTTGATTGAAATCTATGAAATAATTTATTCTTAACGAAATTTGATGGTTTATAGGTAATTCAAATAGATTTTTTGAACTTGTGTAGTACGAGATTCCAGACATGTTATCTTCATTAAATATATTATTTCTGTAAAGTAAAGTAGCCTTACTTCCTGGCGCAAACTCCCAATTAAAACCTAAATCAAAATTCCATAAATTAAAATTAGTGTTTGGATTGAAATCAGAATTGTTTTTCGAAGATTTTTCTCTTTCACCGTTTGATTTTAAAAGATAAAAAGAATCTAAGTATTTAGCGGTGCTCCAAAACTGCCTTAATTTTATATTTATTGATTTATATGAATCAAAATTATAATTTAAAGACATGTTGTTTTCAGTTGATTTCACATCTCTATTTCCAAAATAAATTTCTAGATTTTCTTTGAAAATATAACCAACATCATCATAATTTAATGAATATCTTAAATCATAGTTAAAATTTAATTTATTACTAGCTCTGATTCCTAGGCTAGTTTTTATATCAAAACCTTTTTTATCTTCATTAAAATTCTCATTAAAGCCAAAGGAATGAGATAATCCAAAACCATATTGTATCTTTTTTCTATTGTCAGACGCATATTCAAAATTAAACTCAAGTTCAGCTGGATCTAATATAAAAATATCTGTTGATCTTGGTTCATCATAGTTTTTGTATTCAGAAGTGTAGTCAATATCAAATTCAATTTTATTTAAATTTAAAGTGGTAATATTAATACCTGTTCTTCCACCTCTGGACTTTAATATTTTTGGAAAAAATCTACTTCTCTCACTGATAAATAAATAAGCATCAATTTTTTCGTAATTTTTAGTTGAATTAAAAGTCATATATCTGCTTCTAAAAGACAACCTCTGGTCATTTCTATTGTTATAGTATCCAAGATCATTTTGGTAATAATTAGCATCTACTCCATTCCAGCCTAAACTAAATCTGAAATTTCCTGTCAATTCACTAAAATTAATTCCTCCTCTAAATCCTTTAATTAATGAGAATTTAGATGAATTACTTTGATAGACAAGTCCCTTAATATTATATTTTCTTTTATTATCAAATAAATCAAATACAAAAGCACTATTGTTAGAGTTTTTAAATTTCCCAGCTCTATATACACTAGTGTTTGAAAATGAAAGTGTAGAATAATCATTAATAATTTGTTTGCTTAATGACAATACATTGTAATTGGTTATTGAAGCTATTTTTTCTTTTCTTTTTTCATTTGTAGATTTATTTATTATTCGAGCATATGCATTATTCGTAATGGAATTTATAAATCCAATGCTTAACCCTGAATTGGTTGTACCAGTTATTTTTATAGAGTTTAAAAGTTCAGGTTTTACATCATAATTTAGTATTTCTTCATTTTCTTTTAATATATCATTTTCATTAAATTTGATTTCTTCTCCAATTCTTCTACTATAAAAAAAACTTCCGCCTCTGTAACCTAAACCATCAGCTTTTTTAAACAACGAAGCTCCCTCTGTAAAAAAAGCTCTGTTCTCATCAAATTCCTGTTCAAATGGACTCAAATTTAATTCCTTATCATCAAAAGTAACTTGTCCAAAGTCAGGGATTAAAGTGGCGTCTAAAGTGAAACTATTGTTTATTCCATATTTAACATCCATTCCAGCAGAATATGCAGTTAAGGGATTATTTCCGTTTTTGAAATCAACTGAGGATTGAGCATATGGATAGAAGAATAATCTTAGTGGAGGAGAAATGTTTTTAATTCCATTAGAAATACCCATAGATTCGGGATATTTAGCATTTTTTTGATCGACGAAATTCCATGTATAAACTTCTCCAGATTCAGCAATTTTTCTACCAAAATTTATTCCCCATTTTTGTATATTTATTGAGGGAAATCGAAGTGCGCTATAGGGAATCTTCATTTCCATAGTCCAGCCCTCGTCGATAATATTTACTTTAGATTCAAAAACAGTATCGAAATCCCAATCTTCTTCTGACATTTCATCTGATGTATAAGTATCTCCTAAGGTTCCAGCACTTGTGACTTGAAATCCTTGATAATTAATGTTGTCATCATAAGTATTGATAGAAACAAAAAATGTTTCAGCATTAACTTCCCATATATCATCTCTTTGACTAAATTCAACTGGGATAGGGTTGGGGTTGTTAAATTTTCCTGCTATGTATATAGCATTATCATCATAGCCCATATAAACAAAATTTTCATAACCTTTCTTTTCACTAGATCCATTATTAGGCATCCATCTTTCAAATTTTGAGGCGGCAGTTAACTCTTTCCATTGTTCATCATTAATAATACCATCAATTTTGGGAGGTGAATCAAACCTCATGAGATTAACAGTCTTTCTTTCTTGTGAAAAACTAACACAAATAAAAAGAGTAAAAAAAATACTTAATAAATAATTCATTAAATAAAAATGTAATATAAAATAATGACCGAAATTAATTAAATTTGACAATATAAGTTGCTAATGGTTTATTTTAATATTTAGATGGTAAGAAATATAATATTGGGTGGTGGTTGTTTTTGGTGTACTGAAGCAATTTTCAATAAAACTAAAGGAGTTGAAAACTTAGTACCGGGTTATATAGGAGGAAACACTTTAAACCCGACATACAGGGATATTTGTACCGGTTTGACTGGACATGCCGAGGCAATAAGCATAAATTATAATACTGAAGTTATCAATTTGGAAAATATTCTAGAAATTTTTTTTTCAACTCACGATCCAACAACCCTAAATAGACAAGGTAATGATTTGGGAACTCAATATAGATCTTCAATATTTACAAATGATAAAGACGAAATAGAATTGATTTCCAATTTTATTAAAACTTTAGATAGTTCTAATGAACATAAAAATAGAATAGTAACTAGTATTGAAAAGAAATCTACTTTTTATATGGCTGAAAATTATCATCATGATTATTTTGAAAACAATAAAAATGTTCCTTATTGTTCTATTGTAATATCACCCAAAATAGAAAAGTTTAAAAAAAATAACAGCAAATTTTTGAACTAAATCAGTTTTTAAATAACATTCCAAAAGTCAGCCAATTCATCATTTTTTTTGACATTTTTAGAGAAAGATTAAAAAAGAAATTAAAAATAAATTTATCTTTTTTAAATGTTAAAACGCTTACTATGGCACCAAACATAAATCCAAACCATATCAGTAAAACTTGATAAACAGGAAATATAATTAAAAGTCTCAATGGCCAGTAAATTAAGCCTGGAAGATTATCAATCGGTAAAAGCGATACAATAGGTCCAGATATTTTTGCTGCAACACTTCCAGTTACTCCAAAAACAATAAATACTATTGTCATTTGAAAAGGGGTTGAAATTCCCCATTTTTCTTTTAATTTTTCTAACATCTTTATTTTAATAGACTAGATATTTGATCAGCTAGTTCTAATCCAATCCTGTCTTGTGCCTCATTAGTTGCTGCTCCAATATGAGGAGTTAACGATATATTGGGATGCATTAATAATTTAATTTCAGGTTTTGGCTCATTTTCAAAAGTGTCCAGTCCTGCAAAAGAAACTTTACCTGAGTCAAGTGCTGAAACTAATTCTATTTCATTTAACACACCACCTCTAGCTGCATTTATTATTCCTACACCGTCTTTCATTATATTAAACTCTTTTTTATCAATAACAAACTCTTTTTGAGCTGGTACATGAAGACTTATAAAATCAGATTTTTTTAATAAATCCTCAAATTTTGATATTTTAATATTAAAGTCAAAAGTCTTTCCATTAAAAAAATTTAAAGTAACATTCGATTCTTTTAAAAACTTATCATAAGCTAACACGTTCATGCCTATTCCAATGGCAATTTTAGCGGTTTCTCTTCCAATTCTTCCAAAACCAATAATACCTAAAGTTTTTCCTCTAAGTTCAATCCCTTTTGCATAAGCTTTTTTAAGCCCTTTGAAATTACTATCTCCTTCAAGAGGCATGTTTCTATTTGATTCATGTAAAAATCGAACTCCGCTATATAAATGAGCAAAAACAAGCTCAGCAACAGAAGCGGATGAAGCAGCAGGTGTATTAATAACATTAATTCCTTTATTGCGTGCATATTCTACATCAATGTTGTCCATTCCGACTCCACCTCTTCCAATTATTTTAAGATTAGGACATTGATCTATTAAATCTTTTCTAATGGTTGTAGCGCTTCTGACAAGAACAACTTCAATATTTTCTTTTTGAATGTGCTTTATTAGTTGTTCTTGTGCTACAGTAATTGTAGATATGTTGAATCCAGCTTTTTTTAAAGCATCTTCTCCACTTTTTGAAATGCCATCATTTGCTAATATGTTTATCATTTATAAATCTTTTAAACTTTGTTTTTTAATTCTTTCATAACTTCTACTAAAATATTAACCGATGAAATATCCAATGCATTATAAATAGAAGCTCTATACCCTCCAACTGAACGATGCCCATTTACACCACTAATATTTGCTTCCAAACACATTTGATTAAAAAGATCTTTATGTTCTTTGTTTACAAGGTTGAAAGTTGCATTCATATAACTTCTATCTTCAATTTCAGCAAATCCTTCAAATAACTCATTAGAATCAATTTCATTGTATATTAAATTTGCTTTTAATGAATTTTTCTTTTCAATAGCACTAATTCCACCATTTTTTTTCAACCATTCAAGAGTCAGCATAGATGTATAAACTGCAAATACTGGAGGAGTGTTGAACATACTTTCTTTATCAATATGAGTTTGATAATTTAACATGGAAGGTATTTTTCTAGTTACTTTACCTAAAACATCTTCTTTGATTATTACTAAAGTTGTTCCTGCAGGGCCCATGTTTTTTTGAGCTCCAGCATAAATCAAACTAAATTTCGAAAAATCTATATTTTTTGAAAAAATATCAGAACTCATGTCAGCTACTAAAGGAACCTTAGTTTGTGGAATGTTTTTTACTTGAGTACCAAAAATAGTATTGTTTGTTGTGATATGTAAATAATCTAAATCAGGATCAATATTAAAATTCTTAGGAATGTAATTAAAGTTTTTTTCTTTAGAGGATGCAACTTCAATCACATCGCCAAATAATTTTGCTTCTTTAATGGCTTTTGTTGACCAGGATCCAGTGTCTAAATATCCAGATTTTGATTCTAGTAAATTATAAGCAGTCATTAAAAACTGTAGACTTGCTCCACCTTGTAAAAAAAGAGCTTTATATCCCTTGTTTTGTAAATCTAAAAGTTCTAGAGCAATTGAGGTTGCATTATCCATTATATCAACAAAATCTTTACTTCTATGTGAAATTTCTATTAAGGACAATCCTGAGTTGTTTATCTCTAATATTGCATCAGATGCAGTTTTCATAACTTCTTTTGGAAGAATGCTTGGACCCGCACTAAAATTATGTTTAATCATGTTTTAATTTTAAAAGCTGCAAATTAATCAAATCATAGATTATTTTTAATAAGTTTTTAATAAAATATCATTAGATTTTCAACAAAAAATTTAAGGTATCTATATTGTCAGCAAAATCATTAATTTTTGGGCTTTGACTTGAACCAAATGGTGTGCTGTTTTCTGTTAAAAAGTTACCAACGACGCATTGTATAACATCTTTGTTGCTATTAATGTATTTATTAACATCATTTTTTGAATTGTATTTTTCATAAAACAAACATGAAATTGGAGATCCAAGCTTTTCATCTTCCTTTAACATGATAAATCCATTTTCAATAAATTTCTGTTCACTCATTAGATAAATTGCTTTATTATAATCATAATTGTTTGCATATCTATTGTGATTTATTGTTTCTTTAAATTCATAAAAAGCATTAAATAATAAATCAAAATTGTAATCATTTGGAACTAATAATTTTGAAACGCTTCTACAGCCCATTCCAAAATAATAAAACACATCTTTACCTAAATTAATTAAATCTTGTTTACTTTCATTGCCATCTAAAATTGCAATTGAGTGTCTGTTTTTCCTTAAAATTTTAGGATATTTTTTAAAATAATATTCAAAATATTTGAAGGAACTGTTACTCCCTGTAGCTATTACTCCGTCAAAATTTTTTATGGGTTTTTCGGTAAATTCAATTTTATTATTAAAACCAGGATTTAAATAATCTAAAAACTCAATTATTACAGGTAAAATAATTTTATCATCTGAAGACAATTTAATTAAACATTTATAATTTAATATAGTTGAGCATATGAAATCATGAAAACCAACCATAGGTAAATTTCCTGCCATAATTATGGCTATTGTTTTTTTAGAACAATCTTTTAGCGAATAATTATCAATCCAAAGACAAAGATTTTTTTTATTTAATTCTTTGCTCCAATTTTGAAAAGAAAGTAGTAAATATTCCTTTGTGAACCATTTATTATATTGGTTAGCAGTTTCAATTTCTTGATTAAATCTATTAACCCACTCTTGTTGAACAGAGTTTTTACTTTGAATAGAAATATCTTTAAAAAGTTCTCCTAGTTTATGAAAAGCATTTATTCTTTTATCTATTGTATCCACTAAATTTGTTTGGAATTATAATTAAATTACTTTTGCTTGCAAATCTATAGAAAGATACTGTAATTACCATGGCAATAAAAATAACTGATGAATGTATAAATTGTGGAGCTTGTGAGCCGGAATGCCCTAATACAGCTATTTATGAAGCTGCATATGAATGGAAATATTCTGACGGAACTAGTTTGTCTGGAGAAATAGTGTTACCAAATGGTTTTACTGCTAATGCAGATATCGAACAAGAGCCAGTTTCTGATGAGTATTATTTTATTGCGTCAGACAAATGCACAGAATGTGTCGGATTTCACGAGGAACCTCAATGTGCTGCTGTTTGTCCTGTGGATTGTTGTGTTTCAGATGATGATAACGTTGAAAATCAAGATGTTCTTGTTGGAAAACAAAAATTTATGCACCCTGAAAATTAATATATGAAAGCAGGAATTGTTGGTCTACCTAATGTAGGGAAATCTACCCTTTTTAATTGTTTATCAAATGCTAAAGCTCAAAGTGCAAATTTTCCTTTTTGTACAATTGATCCAAATATTGGTATAATTAATGTTCCTGACAATAGATTAGAAAAACTAGAAGAGTTAGTGAATCCTGAAAAAGTTGTGCCTGCTAATGTTGAAATTGTTGATATAGCGGGTTTAGTTAAAGGTGCAAGTAAAGGAGAAGGTTTAGGTAATCAATTTTTAGCTAATATTAGAGAAACAGATGCAATTATTCATGTTTTAAGATGTTTTGATGATGATAATATTGTTCATGTCGAATCATCAGTAAATCCTGTAAGAGATAAAGAAATAATTGATATTGAACTTCAGCTTAAGGATTTAGAGACTGTAGAAAAAAGATTAGAAAAAATAAATAGATTAGTTAAAACTGGTAATAATGAGGCTTTAAAAGAATTTAATATTTTAAATAAAATAGTAAAACACTTACATTCTTTTAACCCAGTAAGAAGTTTAGATTTTCAGGAGGAAGACAAACTATATGTTGATTCTATTCAATTAATTACAAATAAGCCTGTTTTGTATGTTTGTAATGTAGACGAATCTTCTGCGCTCAATGGGAATAATCATGTTGAAGATTTCAAATCCTCATTAAATGAAGAAAATGCAGAAATTATGATTTTAGCAGTCGGAACTGAAGCTGATATTAATGAATTGGATGATTTTGATGATAGACAAGCTTTTTTAATGGATATAGGATTAAATGAGCCTGGATCAGTTAAGTTGATTAAAAAAGCATATGATTTATTAAATCTTCAAACTTATTTCACTGCTGGTGTTAAAGAAGTTAGAGCATGGACAATAATTAAAGGAATGAGTGCTCCAAAAGCTGCTGGCGTAATTCATTCTGATTTTGAAAAAGGTTTTATCAGAGCTGAAGTCATTTCATATGATAATTTTGTCAAATATGGTAGTGAGTCTAAAGCAAGAGATGCAGGTAAGTTAAATATCGAAGGAAAAGATTATATTTTGATTGATGGAGATATTATGCATTTTAGATTTAATGTATAAAAAAAGATTTCAACAACACCTCCTCTTTATTGTTAATTAATTTATCTATCCACCATTTTATATTTTTTCTTGATAGAGTATATTAGTGTTTTACTGATTTATGGCTGCTTCATCAAATTATACAGAAGAAAATATTAGATCTTTAGACTGGAAGGAGCATATTAGAATGCGTCCAGGAATGTATATAGGTAAACTTGGAGACGGTTCCTCTCCAGATGATGGTATATACATTTTATTAAAAGAGGTATTAGACAATTCTGTTGACGAATTTGTTATGGGAGCTGGAAAAACTATTGAAATTTCTATTTCAGATTCTGGAGTTGCTGTTAGAGATTATGGTCGTGGAATTCCACTTGGAAAGGTGGTTGATGTAGTTTCTAAAATGAATACGGGAGGTAAGTACGATACTAGAGCATTTAAAAAGTCTGTTGGTTTAAATGGAGTTGGCACAAAAGCAGTTAATGCGTTGTCCTCTTTTTTCAAAGTTGAGTCTTCAAGAGATGGCAAACTAAAATCTGTTGTTTTTGAGATGGGAAACCTTATCGAAGATTATCCAGTTGAAGATAGCTCAAAACGAAAAGGAACTAAGGTTGTTTTTAGACCTGATAATAGTATTTTTAAACATTATAAATATCGAGCAGAATATGTCTCTAAGATGCTCAAATACTATGTTTATTTAAATCCAGGACTAACTATAGTTTTTAATGGTGATAAATATTCTTCTGACAATGGATTGAAAGATCTTTTAGAGGATAATAATGATGTTGAAAAGCTATTATATCCAATTATACATTTAAAAGGAAATGACATTGAAGTTGCTTTAACTCATAGTAGAATACAATATAGTGAAGAGTATTATTCTTTTGTTAATGGTCAGCATACAACTCAAGGAGGAACACATCAATCTGCTTTTAGAGAGTCTTTAGTTAAGACAATTAGAGATTTTTATGGAAAACAATATGATGCTTCAGATATTAGAAAATCTATTATTGCTGCAATTAGTATTAAAGTAATGGAACCTGTATTTGAATCACAGACAAAAACAAAACTAGGTTCAACAGAAATGGGAGGAAAATTACCCACTGTTAGATCGTACATCAATGAATTTATTGGTAAATATTTGGATAACTTTTTGCATAAAAATCCAGAGTCAGCTGATATGATACAAAAGAAAATTGTTCAAGCTGAAAAGGAGAGAAAAGAGCTTTCGGGTATTAGAAAATTAGCTAGAGAAAGAGCTAAAAAATCTAGTCTGCATAATAAAAAATTGAGAGATTGTAGAGTTCATTTAAATGATATGAACAAAGAAAATAGATTGGATTCTACATTATTTATTACCGAGGGTGATTCTGCAAGTGGATCTATTACCAAATCAAGAAATGTTAATACTCAGGCGGTTTTTAGTTTAAGAGGAAAGCCTCTTAATTGTTATTCAATGACAAAAAAAATTGTCTATGAAAATGAAGAATTTAATTTACTTCAGGCTGCTCTTAATATTGAAGATAGTATGGAGTATCTTAGATATAATAATATTGTAATTGCTACAGATGCGGACGTGGATGGTATGCATATTAGATTACTGTTGATTACATTTTTTTTACAATTTTTTCCTGAATTAATTAAAGAAGGTCATTTGTATATACTACAAACTCCATTGTTTAGAGTTAGAAATAAAAAAGAGACTATTTATTGTTATTCAGAAAAAGAAAGATTATATGCTGTTAATAAGTTGGGTAATAAACCGGAAATTACAAGGTTTAAGGGATTAGGAGAAATTTCACCTAATGAATTTAAACATTTTATTGGTGAAAATATAAGATTGGATCCCGTAATGTTGGATGAAAATTTTAGTATTGAGGACTTATTGTCTTTTTACATGGGTAAAAATACACCCGATAGGCAAAAATTTATAATAGAAAATCTCAAGGTGGAATTAGATAGAATTGATTAATAAAATGGAAGAAGAACAATTAGGACAAGAAGAAACACACAATGAAGATCTACAAGATTCTCTAACTAGAGTTTCTGGAATGTACAAGGATTGGTTTTTAGATTATGCATCTTATGTTATTTTAGAACGAGCTGTGCCTTCCTTAGAAGATGGTTTTAAACCTGTTCAAAGAAGGATTCTTCACTCAATGAAAGATTTAGATGATGGTCGATTTAATAAAGTAGCAAATGTTGTGGGCCATACTATGCAATACCATCCACATGGAGATGCTAGTATAGCGGATGCAATGGTTCAAATTGGTCAAAAAGAACTTTTAATTGAAACTCAGGGTAACTGGGGAAATATATTGACTGGAGATCGTTCTGCAGCTTCAAGATATATAGAAGCTAGACTGTCTAAATTTGCATTAGAGGTTGTTTTTAGCTCTAAAATAACTAAATGGCAGTCTTCCTACGACGGCAGAAGAAAAGAACCTATAAATCTTCCAGTAAAGTTTCCGTTGTTACTAGCTCAAGGAGGAGAAGGAATTGCTGTAGGATTATCAACAAAAATCCTTCCTCACAATTTTATTGAATTAATAGACTCGTCTATTAAATGTTTAAAAAATCAGAAATTTATTATTTATCCTGATTTTCCTACCTCTGGGATTATGGATATTAGTAATTATAATGATGGCTTAAGGGGAGGTAGAGTAAAAGTTAGAGCCAGAATAAATCAATTAAATAAAAATACTTTAGTTATTAGTCAGATTCCTTACACTACTACAACATCTTCTTTAATAGATTCAATAGTCAAAGCAAATGACAATGGTAAAATCAAAATTAAGAAAATTGAGGATAATACAGCAAATGACGTAGAAGTCTTAGTGCATTTGCCAACTGGTGTTTCGCCAGACAAAACTATAGATGGTTTATTTGCATTTACATCATGTGAAACATCAATATCTCCATTAGGATGCGTGATAGAAAACAACAAGCCTTTGTTTATTGGTGTTTCAGAAATATTAAAAAGATCTACTGAACGCACAAAGGAATTATTAAAGTTAGAGTTAGAATATAAAAGAAGTGATTTCGAAAACCAGTGGCATTACGCTTCTTTGGAAAGAATTTTTATTGAAAATAGAATTTATCGAGATATTGAAAATGTTGAAACTTGGAAAGGTGTAATTGAAGCTATATATAAGGGGCTAGAGCCTTATGTAAAAAATCTTAAAAGAGAAATTATAGAGGATGA
>CESI01068766.1_pt1 | contig 13299 bp, 9 predicted proteins | sample 356301 | NCBI WGS metagenome assembly CESI01 (sample SAMEA2621423, study PRJEB7988) | marine metagenome | biome: marine biome (ENVO:00000447); feature: deep chlorophyll maximum layer (ENVO:xxxxxxxx); material: "saline water (ENVO:00002010), including plankton (ENVO:xxxxxxxx)" | depth 40 m | reverse complement strand
AAAAAAAAATGTTTATAAATCAAACAGATACTCTTCCGTATCGATTATTACTCCCCGAAAACTATAGCCCAAAAAAATCCTATCCCTTGCTTATTTTTCTTCACGGAGTTGGAGAAAGAGGAACAGATAACGAGAAACAATTAATACACGGTAGTACTTTATTCACCTCAGATGATTTCAGAAAAAATTATCCTGCCATTGTTGTTTTTCCTCAATGTCCTACGAATTCTTATTGGGCTAGTGTTCATAGAAGTTCTGCCAAAAAACTGAAAAAAAGATTCAATTTTAATAAAATACTAAAGGAATTTCGTACTCAAAAATTATTAGCGTTGTTATTGAATGATTTGGAAGAATCCTATGCAATAGATAGTTCATCAAGATATCTTGGAGGGCTTTCCATGGGAGGAATGGGTACTTTTGAATTGGTTGCCAGAATGCCAGATTATTTTGCAGCTGCATTTGCTATTTGCGGAGGCGGAAACCCTTCATGGTCAAAAACTTTAAGTAAAACGCCTTTTTGGATTTTTCATGGTAATAAAGATAATGTAGTATCCTATCATTTTTCCAAACAAATGTATCATAAAATGAAACGATATAATAAGGCTACTAAATTTACCTCTTACGAGGGAGTGAATCATGAAAGTTGGAATAATGCCTTTCAGGAGATACAACTATTCCCTTGGATTTTTTCTTTCAAAAGATCCATGTAAAAATAGATTTCATTAATATTTATTAAGCAAAGTAGATGTAGATTCCAATTACAATAACACAAATTGCTATTCCAGCTTGTGTTGTGTATTTCCATGGAGTAATGTCTACTTGTTTTGTATGCTCTTGAACAAATTCCTCTTTTCTAGGGTATAATTTACCAATGAGTAACATGATTCCTACGTTTAGAATAAACAACAAAGCCATTATATCTAAAAAGTGAGGATATGCTTGTGCTTCAATTAATGCTAAAGCGGCCTCGTCTGTAACCCCGTTATCTTTTGCTAATTTCAATGCATTAGACACAAAGAACGGTTGCATAAAAAATTGACTTGTAATGTATAATAAACAACCAGAAGCTAAGCCAATTTTAGCGGCAATAGCTGGCACACGTTTAGTTAAATAACCAACCACAATAATGGTTAAAATAGGAATACTGTAAATTCCGTTAATCTCTTGGAGATAGTCAAATAAACTTCCAGCGTTGGCAATCAGTGGTGCAATAAACATAGCAGCAATCGCTAAAATAACACCAAAGATTTTTCCATATTTTACAATTGTTTTCTCATCTGCCTCTTTATTAATGTGTTGTTTGTAAACATCAATTCCAAATAAGGTAACGGAGCTATTTAATACACTATTAAAAGAACTTAAAATAGCACCAAATAATACTGCGGCAAAAAAGCCAACCCATGCAGTAGGTAGCACTTTTTTAACTAACATAGGATAGGCAGAATCTGCACTTTCTAAATTACCTTGAAAAATATGAAAAGCAATAATACCCGGCAATACTACAATAATAGGTCCAAGTATTTTTATAAATGAAGCTAGTAATAATCCTTTTTGTCCTTCCTTTAGATCTTTAGCTCCTAGGGCTCTTTGGATAATTTGTTGGTTGGTACCCCAATAAAATAATTGCACCAACATCATTCCTGTAAATATGGTGTAAAATGGAACTGGATCAGTAGGACCACCCATAGATTTAAACTTCTCTGGATTTTCTGTTGTTAAAATAGAAAGTCCTTCTAAAAGACTTCCGTCACCGATCATTAGCAAGCCAAAAACTGGGATTAAGAGGCCACCAATTAACAATCCAATTGCATTGATAGAATCTGAAATGGCCACAGCTTTTAAGCCACCAAATACAGCGTATATAGATCCAATGATTCCAATACCCCAAACACAAACCCAGATAGATTGGGTATGCGTTACTCCTAGCAATTGAGGAATGTCAAACATACCACTAATTGCTAATGATCCTGAATATAAAATCACAGGAAGTAATACCACTACATAACCCGATAGAAATAAAATAGAGGTTAATGTCTTTGTTGTGACATCAAAACGTTTTGCTAAAAATCCAGGAACAGTTGTTAATCCACCTTTTAAATATCTTGGCAATAAAAAAAGTGCTGTTACCACCATTGCAATAGCAGCTAGAGTTTCCCAAACCATTACAGATAAACCACTTTGGTATGCAGATCCGTTAAGACCAACTATTTGCTCTGTAGACAAATTGGTAAGTAAAAGAGATCCAGCTATTACTCCTGCAGTTAGGCTTCTTCCCCCAAGAAAATATCCATCTGAAGAGGTTTCTTTAATATTTCTAGTTTTTAAATAGGAAATGATAGCCACTAAAGCTGTGAATCCAAAAAATGATAAGAATAGCATCATAGGTTATAAGTTATATAATAGTGATAAATAGGGTTTGAAGATATATTTTTTATATTTAATAGAATATATATTTTTAAAAAAATAACCTCATCAAATGATGAGGTTATAGGTTTTAAAAAAAAGGGTGATGTTTACTCATTAGCTTTTACTCTTTCATAAACATAAATCATCTTTATTTTTCCATTTACAAATAGAGCATCATGAACATGATGAACTGTTACCTCTTCACCATCTACCATATCAGTTAAATCTTGTCCAGAAGTTACCCATTGATTTAACACGCCTTTATTATCGGTAAATTCATTAGCAATCATATATTTAGTTCTCCACTTCGGACTGCTATTCGTAAACCATTCCTCTAAAAATCCAATATGAGCTTTAGATCCATCAATTACATCCCCATTTGGTGGATACCCTTTGAAAGCATCATCATTAATACTTTCAATTGTTTTTAGGTCTTTTTCATTGTGTGCTTTAATATAGGTTTCCCAAAGTTTTGTGGTGTTCATATCCCCTCCATAAAGAGATATTCTTGTACTGTCATTAGGAATTTCTACTCCAATTGGATTGGGAGTGCTTTTCGATTCTGATTGATTACTGTTATTACAAGAAATAGAAACAGTTACCATTAAGATCAACACTATTATTTTTTTCATTTTTCTAAAATTTTAAGTTTTTATTGTTGAACTGCCATTACTTGTTCCCATATTACACGAAGTCTAAATCCGTCTGGATCATATTCAGACATCTTTGATTTTGATGGTGGTGTAAAATCTGACACATCTAAAGCTTTCATAGCATCAACAAGAGTTTTGTACCCATCCCAAGTCATCACGGTACTTTCGTCTTGCCCCATTGGATAGATTTTAGCACCAATACCCCAATTTGTTAATCCAGTTTTGTTTTCTTTGATTGATTTCTCCATCATTGGCTTCCATAAGTCTTGATTTTCACTCACAAAACCTTTCATATTTTTTGGACGAGCATAATTCCAAACAGAATATTTTCCTCCCTCACCAGGAATCTGATCTAACACTTTATAATTGTGAATTTCATAGACAGTATAAGGAGACATAGCGTCTTGTACATCAAACCCTAATGATTCAGCATTCCAAGAGGTACTTAACATTGCTTCTAATGAAGGATATCCATTTACAAAGGCATAATTAACATCATTATTTCCTGCAGTTCCTACTTTTCGAGCCAACATCCACAGGGTTTGTTCTCCTCTATCAATGGCTGCTTTTTTTACTTTAGACCAATACGTTGTTTCTTTTCGTTCAAATTCTGCAATATCCTCGGAAGCTACGGATACATAAGTTATAGAATAATACTGAGCTGTCATTGAGAGGGATGCAAATAATGCAATTCCTAAAAGTAGTTTTTTCATAATTTTAATGTAAATAAAAATTGATTAGTTAATAAATAGTTTTTCTAGATAGCTAGAAAAACTAAAATAAAAAAATTAATTGTTATTAACAATTAATTTAAATAAAGATCCATTTTTTGTGTCAAATTTTTAGAAATTTTAATATAGTTTTCATAAAGCCCTGTAAGAAGTGAAGTATTTGAACCACCCCTTTACAGGAGTCTCAAAATTATTTTATGTCCATCGTGAGATTTTAATAATTTTGTATATTAATATAAAATCCACAACAGCATATTTTAAATATTCTGAAGAATTTTTTGAATTTGACCTTTCTTTTTTCTAATTTAAAAATATATTTTTAAATTAGTTCTTTTTTTAAACTAATTATATTTTATAAAATAATAACCATGAAAAATATCTATTTTTTTTTATTAATAACGTTAAGTATGAATGCACAACAAGAACAATTACCATTTTATGAAATTGGAGAATATCCATCAGAATTTTCATCAACAAATGTTGTATCAAGAATGATCGAAGGATTAGGATATCGATTTTATTGGGCAACTGAATCTTTAAATGAAGATGATTTAAATTATAAACCAAGTCAAGATAGTAGATCTACTTTTGAGGTAATCGAACACATTTATGGATTAACTCTTGCAATGGTTCTTACCATAGATGGTAAAGAATTTGATTTTTCACAGGATAAATTAGATTATCAGGGTTTAAGAGAAAAAACGCTAAAAAATCTTGAATATGTTTTTAATAGTCTCAAAGAAATCGAAGATTTGTCAACCTTAACAATCACATTAAATCAAGGCGGTAATAAAATGTCATTTCCTTTTTGGAATATGATTAATGGCCCAATTTCCGATGCGATATGGCATTGTGGACAAGTAGTTACCAACAGACGAGCTAGTGGAAACCCTATTAATTCAAAAGTGAATGTTTTTGTAGGAAAAACAATGCAATAAATTCATTTTTTCAGGAATCAATTATTTAAGTTTTAATAACTTATTATTCATAAAATCTTTGGCAAATGCCAAAGATTTTTTTCTGGCGTCTAAGTTACCACCAACATGTACTCCTTTTTCAACACAAAACAGAAAGCCAACTTTTTGTAAAATAGAATTAGACATTGGCAACCTTAGATAATTCATTAAAACATCTCCATCTGCTGTTAAATCAAATAAACACTCTTTAAAACTATAGCCTTTTTCATTCCAAACAACGGGTTCTTCACTATCAAACCCGTGATGTGCATCTGGATATGTAGTGATGCTTATATTGGTTTTATCAGATAGCTTTTTAACCAGATCTACACAGGGTTTAGCCGGTGTCCAGTCATCTGCCTCGCCTATTAAAATATGAATGGGAGCTTTTGTAAATGATAAATTTTCTGGATTTATAAAGCAAGGTGGATAAAAAGCCAAATGAGCAGCAAAACTCACTTGATCTGTGATTGCCTCTTTTAAAGGTAACCAACCAGCAAATAAAGTTACTCCACCACCTAAACTCCATCCAGTTAATGCTACTTTATTCTTGTTAATTTTTGGATGCTTTGAGAGTTTTTCCAATGCTCTGTAGGCATCAAGAATAACTGCAGCAATCGTAACTTCATCTTGTGATCCTACAGTAGAGGTAATTCCTCTACTTTTAAAACTGTTGAGTTGAAATGTAGCATATCCTTGTTCTTGATACATTTTAAGGTAATCTAAATGATGTTTTCTCCACCCCATACTTCCAGCAACTCCAATTATTAAAGGATATTTTTTATTAGGATTTAAACTGTCAACAGGAGTTGTGAGTTGTCCAAAAACGTGTTGCTTTTCTTGATTATCTAAATCTGTAATAATATCACTCAATGCAAAAGGATTGGCACTTTCAAAATGAATGATTTCCTTTTTATTTTGAGCATTTATAAAAAGACTAATAAAAAGTAGTGCTAGACTTAGTCTGTTCTTTATTTTATTCATTTAAATTTATTTTTTGGGTTAATGAAAAATAATATGAAGTGCAAATAAACTTATTGCTAAAGCTATACCCCAATTTCTTATGCTTATGCTGGAGGGCTGAAAAAGAGATGTTAGTTTGTGAATTTTATCTCTATTTCCAAACAAGGCCACCCCTAAACTAGTTGTGATGACCCAGAATGCTCTTAAAAAATAATTCATCTCTGGGAACAATAATTGTAATGCAATATTTATTGGTAATGAAGCAATAAAAGCGATTAAAACAATTTTTCTATTAGGCTTTATTAATAAAACAGCAGCACAAATTAACACCACTATTCCGCAATTAATATAATACCGAAGATTATTTAGGGTGTGGGTAAATGCCGAATCAGGGTTGTCAAATTTTAAATACAATAAAATAAATCCCATAATTAATGCTGTTCCAAGACTAAATAAAATGGTTTTACGCCCAGCATTAATTTTTTCACGATCAGTTGCCTTCTTATTAATATAAGTTGCATAAATATCTGTAGACCAAAGTGTAGCTAATGAATTAAAAGTAGAATCTACGGTGCTCATTAACGAGGCAAATAGTCCACAGAGTATGATTCCCTTAACTCCATTAGGCAGATATGTTTTTACTAGGTAGGGAAATGCTAAATCTGGTTCTGAAAGACTATCGCCAAGAATTCCATACAAGGCAATTCCCGGAACGATAATTATAACAGCCATAAAGTATTTAAGTAAACCACCAACCATTAAACCTGTTTGTGCATGTGCCACACTTTTTGCTGCTAAGGCTCTCTGAATAACAGTTTGATTTGCACACCAATAATTAATATTTAAAAAGAATAGCCCAAATAAATGTGTCCAAGGCAATGTAGAATGATCGCTAGGTAAATGAAGATGCATTTTTTCAGGAACTTTTACATAGAGTTGTTCCCAACCTCCCAAATGATAAATAGCGGTTAAGCAGACAACAATACCTCCAAGAAGTAATGTGCCAAACTGAATGATGTCTGTTTTTACAACAGCACTTAGACCTCCAAAATAGGTGTACACTGCTGAAAAAACTCCAAGGATAACAATTAAGATGGCGATGCGGATCATTCTATTGTCACTTAGAAAAGATAGTTGTTCACTAAAAACCATGTCAGCGGCATAGGCACCCCAAAAAAGAGCAGCTCCTAGAGTTACAGTTGCAAAAAGAGCCATATTGGTTAACGAGTAAAAAAGAGCAATACGTTTTCCTAATTTTTTCGAAATAAATTGTGTGACGGTGGTTATTTTTTCTTTTAAAAAAAGAGGAACAAAAACAAAAGCACCCAATAAAATTCCTTGTACTGCATTAATTTCAAGATTTGCTTGAGCTAAACCAAAAAGATAAGCAGAGCCCATCATTCCCAAAAATTGATACCCTTGAATATTAGTTGCTATAGTAGATAGTGCAATAGAGTACCAAGGCAAATTTCTTGAACTTAAGAAGTACTCATCCGCAGAGCTGTCTGCACTAATTTTACCTCGAAGTGCAACTAGTAATATAATGGTAAAATAAGCGATTACAATTATAAAGTCTATCATATTTATTTTCTTAAACCATTTGCCAGAGGGCTATTAGGCTCCGAATTTGGCACTCGTCCAAATACTTCTGGAAGAGAAATAGTTTTTAATCTTGGGAGTACCAATTTAGCAAAGATTTTACACTCTTTTTCATGAGGGTATCCAGAGAAGATAAAAGAATTGATACCCATTTCAATATAGCGTTCAATTTTTGCTACAACCTGATCTGGATTTCCAACGATAGCTGCTCCACAACCTGAGCGTGCTAAACCAATTCCTGTCCATAAGTTGGGTTCAACATAATATTTTTCGTCAGCCTCTTCTCTTAATTTTGATTGTCTAGACACTCCTAGTGAAGCAGCGTCCTGAGCTCTATTTCTGATATCAGTTCCTTTTTCAACATCTAATTTAGAAATTAATTGATCTGCGTAATTTCGAGCTTCCTTTTCAGTTTCTCGAACAATTACATGAACTCGAAGTCCAAATTTAACAGTTCTGTTATAGTTGGCAGCTTTAAGAGTCATGGTGTCCATTAAGCCTTTTAATTTAGATTCTGTTTCTGGCCACATCAGATATACATCACAAAATTCTGCACAAAGATCTACACCGTCTGGAGAGTACCCTCCAAAATAAAGAAGTGGACCCCCATTTTGTTGGTAGGTCTTAACGGGCCTTGAAGAAAGATTAAAATTGTAATAGTTTCCTTTAAATTTTATTTGATCTTGTGTCCAAGATTGTTTTAAAATTTGAATGACTTCTCTAGAGCGTGCATATCGTTCTTTGGAAGACAAATCCATTCCAGGTAAGTTGGAAGAAATAATGTTAATAGTTAGTCTTCCTTTAAGCATATGGTCTAAAGAAGCAATCGTTCTTGCCAGCATGGGCGGGTGTAATTCTCCACAACGAATAGCTACTAAAAAATTTATTTTTTCGGTTATAGAAGCCATTCCTGCAACAAATGCTAAAGGGTCTTGGCCAACTTGATAAGAAGAAGGACATAGCACATTTTTGAACCCTAATTGGTCTGCTGTTTTTACTATTGCGGAAGTATTTTCCCAAGAACTTTTATAGAGCGGATTTCTATCTCCTAAAAAATCATCATCTCCATTACATAAAGGGGCAAACCAGGAAATTTCTGCACCCTCAATATTAGCTAAAGTAGTGTCATTCATTATAAAAAAATCATTTTAATTGATGTGCCTTTTGCCTAAAATTAATGATAAAGAATGACTAATTGTGAGTTATATAAATTTATTTTTTTAAAGCCCAATAAGGTATTGAAACTTAAAGAAGAATTGTGTTTGATTGAATTGCAGCAATTGAAAGTGAGCGCCTTCAATTTCCTCGATGGTGTTTTGGTTTCCACCTAGATAAAAAATTGTTGATGGATTTGGATTCCATTGAACTAAAGGTTGAATAAAAAATTGATTTGTAAACGTGTTTTTCTGAGAAACGAGCCTAATATTAAATTCATTACTAAACTGATATCTTAAGTTTAAACGAGCAATACTCCCTTCAAAATAATTTCCTTGACCATTTGTTTTTTCTAGTCTTGAATATCGTAACGATGGGTTTATGGTAAAGTTATCGTTAACTTGAAAGTTTAAGGTCATAAAAGAGGAGGTCAGATCTCCAACTTCAGGGATATCTGCATTAACAGATAGGTCTTTACCACTCTCTAAATTTAATCTAAAATTAAAGGATTCACTTGGAGATCCATTGACAGAAAATGAATGTGTAGGTAAATTGTTAAAACGAATTCCTAAAAAAGTTTTTACCGCATCATAATCTAAGGTATATGATAGTTCTGTTTGACCATAGGTTTTTATGGAAGCAAATAGGTCAATACTAAAGTTTTTGTATAAATCTTCAAAAGTATACACAACATCAACCTTAGTACCAAAGCCAAAAGATTGAACAGCAGGTTTGTTTATGATATTGATATATTCATGAAAAAAAGTTCCCCAACGTCGATTATTTTTAACAACAAACCCCACATCAGACCTGTATTGGGGAGAAATATTTCTGTAGTAAAGGTAGCTTTGCCAATGTTCTGTTTTTCTGTAGAGTTGTATGTATACTGCGTCGCCATTAATTTTATCTCCATCTAAGGCAATTGTTTTCCCATTAATGGTCGCATCGGTATCTATCCAATCATTCACAGGTTCTTCATTGAAGTTTTTGAAAACTTCAAAACTTAAACGCAGATTTTGATTTAAAAGGAAAAGTCCATCAAAACCAAATAGATGACCAAATCCACCACCTTTGTAGAATCGATTCATCATTACCCCTCCAAATCGAGATTTAGGGCTTAATAAATGTTGATAGCGAAGTACATTTACCAAGCTGTTACCTCCTTGGCCAATATAAGATCTATCCTCACCACCAACTAGGTAAACAGAGTTTTGATCTAATGCGTTCAATAAAAATACCCTAGATTTCTTTCCTTGGCTCAATAATTTTGTTGCGATAGAGGGGTTAACTATTGAACGCGAGTAAAAAGCTCCATCTGTAAAGTTTACAAGATCTGTTCCTCGATTAAAAAATGGACGTCTTTCCGGATATTGTAAAGAAAAAGAAGAATTTACATCAATTTGAGTTACATCAGCCTCAACTTGAGAAAAATCAGGGTTAAGGGTTAATTCAAAACTCGTATTCTTATTAATGTCTAAATTTAGCCCCAAACCAACTTTGCCTTTTACAGATCCATAAGAAATTTTTTCGTCAGGGGTGTTTCTAGACCCTTGAATATTACTTGAAACATAGGGGAGAATTTCCAATCGTTTATCAATAACAATATCTTTTAAGATTAAATTATCTGTAGTTTGACAAACCACACAACTATTATTTCTATCTCTAGGTTGGCTACTAACCTCAATTTCATTTCCATTTTCGAAGTATCGTCTATAAAAGTTGATGTGCCATTCTTGATCTGTACCATTTGGGAATGGAATTTCAGAAAAAGGTATTTTCATTTCTACAGTGTACCCATTATCTATTGTAGCAGCTTTAGATTCAAAATTCATATTAAAAGTACTATCATATCGATCTGAGTCAGACAAAGCATTTACTTGCTTCACATCGAACTGACTTCCCAGAGTATTAACAGCTAAAGCCAAGTTGTTTCTTGCGTCGGCAAAAGGATCTAAACGAACCATCACAAGATCATCATTCCAAATATTAAAATCATCTCTTGGGCGAATAGAAGCACGAATATTTTTTGGATCATCCTCAGCATGAAAAGCAATAAATAAATAGGTGTCTGAGTAAGTAATGTAGGCTGTAGTTTTTTTCTTAGCTTGTAAATTGTTGGCTGGACTAAACTCAGTATCTAAAGGTACTTTTGTAGCATCTTTCCAAAGTTTTTCAGATAATAGCCCGTCTAAGGTAACTTCATTTTCATTTATTTTTGTTGGGGTATAAGTTTCTTGCGCAATAATAACTTGCAATGAAAAGAAGAAAAAAATGAAAATTAAAAATCTCATGGTAAAAAAATAACTCTCAAAAATAATTTTTTTAGGCGTATAAATGACGTGTAAATATAAAATTGGCTTTCTTTTAAGAGTTTATTTACATAAAAGCATATTATAAACTTACCCTAATAGCTTGTCTAATATCTCTTGATGATCCTCCTACTTTGATAGTATATTCCCCTTCCTCTATTGACCAATCATTTATTGTTTCATTCCAATAACTCAGTTCTTTAATCGGAATTTTAACCGAAATTTCATCATTTTCACCACTTTTAAGGAGCTTTGTTTTTGTGAAAGATTTTAATTCTTGAGAAGGTCTATTTATTGTTGAATTTAGTTTCTCTGTATAAAATTGAACTACTTCTTTTCCGGGGAAAGCACCAATATTTTTAATATGTAATAAAATATTTATGGTGTCATTTTCAATTTCCAATTTCATAGGACTATAATCAAAATCAGTATAACTAAGTCCAAAACCAAAAGGAAAAGAAACTGCTACATCTTTTGTGTCAAAATGTCGATACCCTACAAAAACATCTTCATCATAAAAGGTGTAATCTTCATCTTTTACCTTTTCTGCTTTAGGAGTTTCACTTGGAGGGAATATCAAATTTTTTACAAGCCCTTCAATAGTTATCATTTTTGGATTTTTAGGAAAATTTTTATGTGAATCATGGTCAGATAAATTTACAGGGAATGTCATGGGTAATTTTCCACTTGGAGTTATTTTTCCAGAGAGAATATCCACTACTGAATTCCCACCTTCTTGCCCACCTTGCCAAGCTAAGAGAATGGCATCGGGAAGATGCTTCCAAGATGCAGTTTCAATAACTCCACCAATATTGAGTACCACGATAATTTTTTTGTTTCTTTTGTGAAAAGCCTCCGAGAACTTAACAATCATTTCCTGCTCAGTTTTTGTTAATAGAAAATCATCTTTTTCTAAGCGGTCTCCACCTTCGCCAGAGTTTCTTCCTAGGGTCAAAACTCCCACATCCGATGTTGCTACAATATCATTAATTTGATCTGTTGAATAGCTAATTTCTGGTGGGGAGAACGGAGTAAAAATGGCGTCTAGGCCTTGAGGTCTTATAAAACCATTAGGATTAACCTTACGATGTGACTCAACAATTTGTTTGGCAGTTTTATTAATTCTAAATCCAGCATTTAAAAACCCCTCCTCTAAGGAAATTGTGTAAGCTTCATTAACATCTCCAGATCCAGTTCCTCCAGCTATAAATTCATAGGATGTTATTCCAAGTAAAGCAATATTTTTTTTATTGGTAAAAGGCAAAGATTTTTCATTTTTTAATAAAACCATTCCTTCAGCAGCTGAGTTTCTTGTAATTGTTGCGTGTTTTTTCAAATCTGGAGAATTGTTAAATCTGTAATTTTGCATTTTTTTAGTCTTAAAAACCAGTCCTAAAATGCGTTTTACAGATTTATCTATAGCATCCATTGATAATTCTCCATTATTTGCAGCCTTAGTTAAAGCTTTCCATTGTCTGTTGGTTCCAGGTTCTAATAAGTCATTTCCTGCAGATATTTGAGACGTAGGGCTTCTCCCTCCATACCAGTCGGTCATTACTAAGCCTTTAAAACCCCATTTATTTCTTAGAATATCGGTGAGAAGCCATTCACTTTCTGAAGTATACACTCCATTAATTTTATTATAAGAAGACATAATAGTCCAGGGTTGCGAGCGCTTCACAATATGCTCAAATCCTTTTAAATAGATTTCATGCATGGCTCTATCTGAAACAATTACATCATTTAATACTCTATTTGTTTCTTGATTGTTAGCAACAAAATGTTTTACTGAAGTACCAATTCCATTACTTTGAATTCCATTTACAATGGAAGCACCCATGAATCCTGATAGTAAAGGGTCTTCAGAAAAATATTCAAAATTTCTTCCACATAAAGGATGTCTATGAATATTAGCTGCAGGGCCTAAAATAACATCTATTCCATAAGCTTTTGCTTCTTTTCCCATAGCATTACCTACTTCGTAAACTAAGGCCTCATTCCAAGATGAAGCTAATAATGTAGCAATGGGGAATGCCGTACAATAATAAGTTTTATTATCATTCTCTCTACTGGGTTCTATTCTTAAACCCGCAGGTCCATCAGACAGATGAACCGTAGGAATTCCAAGTCTAGGAGTAGGAACAATTGCACCAACAGCTCCAGGAATACCATCAGGCTTTGTCATGCCTATGGTTGATGCCATACCTGTTCCTTTAAGTAGGTGAATTTTTTCTTGGAGAGTCATTTGAGAAAGTACATCAAGAACTCGATCAGCTATTACCTCTCGATCATCCTCATAAATATCTAATTTATTATTGTTATTTCTGTCTAGGAAGGTATAGCCATCAATTGTTAATTCAAGAATATCAGTTCGGTTATCATATCCATCTTCAAAACTTATAAATGTTTTATTGACATACCAAAAAGAGCATATTGAAGCGATTAAAATCAACACGATAAAAGCAACAACAATTTTTAAAAAAAAAATTTTTTTTTTCTTCATAGCAGGGAGCTCAAAATTTAATTA
>CESI01086040.1_pt1 | contig 13303 bp, 15 predicted proteins | sample 356301 | NCBI WGS metagenome assembly CESI01 (sample SAMEA2621423, study PRJEB7988) | marine metagenome | biome: marine biome (ENVO:00000447); feature: deep chlorophyll maximum layer (ENVO:xxxxxxxx); material: "saline water (ENVO:00002010), including plankton (ENVO:xxxxxxxx)" | depth 40 m | reverse complement strand
TGAATGAGTAAATTGATTATTTTTAATAAGCCTTTTCAAGTTTTATGCCAGTTTACTGATGATGGGGATCGAAAAACGCTTGCAAATTATATTGATATAAAAAATGTATACCCCGCTGGAAGGCTGGACTTTGATTCAGAAGGTTTAATGGTTCTGACTGATGACGGTAAATTGCAAGCAAAGATAAGTGATCCTAGATATAAATTACCAAAAACCTATTGGGCTCAAATTGAAGGAATAGCAACAGATAAAGACTGCGAAAAATTAATGAAAGGTGTTAAATTAAAAGATGGGTTAGCGAAAGCAGTATCATGCAGAATCCTTAATGAACCTAACCTTTGGGACAGAAATCCCCCAATACGCGTTCGTAAATCTGTTCCTGATAGCTGGATTGAGCTTGTAATTGATGAAGGCAGAAATCGTCAGGTAAGAAGAATGACAGCAGCACTAAATTTACCAACACTCAGATTAGTCAGAGCAGCTATTGGAGAATGGACAATAAAGGGACTAGAATTAGGTAAGTACAAGATAATTAAAGAATAAATTATGAATGCATCAGGAAAATGTCACTGTGGGGAAATATCTTACTCTTTTAAAAAAAGTAAGTTGATATCTACGCATCACTGTCACTGTAAAGACTGCCAAAGATCTACAGGTTCTGGAAAGGCTACCATCTTATTCGTTCCAAAAAAATATCTTGAGCTAAAGGGAGATCTTAAGTTTTATGAGCTCAAAGGGTCTTCTGGTTCACATATACAAAGAGGCTTTTGTAAAAACTGCGGATCTGGAATATTAAGCTATGCTAAAGAAATCCCTCATATAAATTATATTAAAGCAGGTTCACTAGATGATTCCAGTTGGGTGAAAGTTGATTCTAATTTTTTTATTGATTCAGCCTATGACTGGAATAAACCAGATAGCACAATAAAAAGCTTTAATAAAAATCCCTCAATAATTTCTAATATTAAAACTCTGATTAAATCCTTTTAACGATAGTTATTTAACTAGGATTTTGTAATCGACTTCTTTGGCATTATAGTTAGTAACTATTATTTGGAGTTTATTATGATCGAATTGATTGTTTATGTTGGGTTCTTTTATTTATTGCATCTTTTTTTAACCATGAGTCTGTCGCTTCATAAGGTACCTTTTATAAACTGGACATATGCTAATGGTGATATTTCTAACAAGACTGAACTTTCAGAAAGAATGACTAAAGCAAGTGATAATTTAAGGCAGACACTTCCAATATTTATGATTTTTTGTTGTTTATCAATATTTATGGATGTGGATAACTTATTGTTAGCGCAAACATGGTTTGGGTTAAGAATTGTTTATCTGTTCGGGGCTGTAATCAACCTGTATCAATATAAAATGATTCGACCGCTGATTTGGCTTCCATCTATAGCTGTAATAGCTTGTATGGGTTGTAATTTGATTAGCTAATATTAGTTACTATTAATGGTAAGATAATCAAAAATCTATTTCGATAGATTTTCTATAGCTCTCTACTGCTGGTATTGAGCTATAGGTTTTATTAAACCTATTTCTTTTTAGCCTTTTTTTCTGCTCTTTTCTCTTTTAGAGTCTTTCCTTTTTTCTTATCATTTTTTTGTTTGTCTAAGCCTTTAGCCATGTTATCTCCAAGTATTAATCTATTACCTTATCATGTATAAAATCTAATATAATTAAAAAAATACCTTAATAATTTATGAAGCTATATATCCCCCTACTGTGCTTATTTCTTAGTAATAGCGTGCTTGCAGAGTTTGACACCAAATGCTCTATACTTATCACCAAAAGACTTCAAAGTACTGAGGATGCTTACAAAGATGCTTTAAACAAGATTAATCAATGTAATAAATACGATATTTTGTCAGTAACAAGCTTTTTAGAAGAGCCTATAAGTAAAATCTATATTACCGACCTTATACAAAGTTATTGTATGTTTGATCATGAAATTATTTCATTACTTGATAGTAATACATCGAATCTTAGCTGTGTTCATAGAGGAATAAAAAGAATTGAGCGAAAATTTAATACCCAAATTAAATAGCACAAAGTAACTTATATTTCTTTACTATCTTGAGGGGTTTGATTCAAACTACCAAAATCAATAATAGGCGCTGCATCAATATCTGCTCCATCTACAAAATAAGAAACTCTTTGAAGGCTTGAGACAATCATAGCCTGTTCCCAGTCCTCTAGATCATTAAATTTATCAGTAAATTGATCTTGTAAAATATCTGGAGAGGATTTCAAAATATCAACTCCCTTGGCAGTTATATACAAGTGTTGGGTTCTTTTGTCAGTAACACCCTTTTGTTTAGTAATTAACTCTCTTGAATGTAAGCTGTTTATTACAGTTGCAATAGTTGTATGTCTTAAAGTTGTAATTTTTGAAATATTGCTTGGCGTCGTAGTTTCTTTATTGCTAATAAGTTGAAGAACTATATGTTGAGTTGGAGTTAATCTAGATTTTTTAGCAAGAGATAATGAATTAATCTCTACTGCTCGCATAATTTTTCTAATGCCAACCAATGCCTCATCGAGATGATTATTTTCCATGTATGTCTTATGTGTTAATTAAAGCTATATCTTCCGGCTTTAAGAGATCTTTGTCTAGATTATCTGTTAAAATTTTTAAATTCTTAGCATATGGCTTCCATCGACCCATTCCATCTTTGTTAACAGGTTTTCTTACTTGCTCTGAGCTTGCAGTTCTAACAGATCTGTCTGTTTTATGAAATGAAATACACTCCTCTTCAAAAGGAACTTCTAAAAATTCTAATATTCTTGAAACTTGTCCCTCAAGATCATCGATAACATCTTCATTGTTAACTCTTAAAATTTTATTAGGTAATACTTTATCCCAATGATCCATCAACTTGACATAGCTATTGTAGTAACTTCCTGCCTCAGCAAGTCCGTATGTGAATTCCTGGCCTTGGGCAAACAACTGCTTATACATACTAAAACAACAATCTAATGGATACCTTCTTGCATCAATAATTTTTGCATTAGGCATTATTAAATGTATCAAGCCAATATGCCTAAAGTTATTAGGCATTTTATCTGTGAACATAGGAGCATCTTTTCTATGCATTCTAGTGTCATTAATAAAATTCTTTCCGAAAGTTTTTCTTTGATCTTCAGATAGGTTCTCCATGCTTTTAGGATAATTTCCAAGTTTTCCGTAGATATCATCCCCTCTAAGACTTTGAGCCATCGATAAGATGTTGGGAAGCTCTAGAGTTCCATCTATCATTGAATGTGATGCTAAAATTTGTTCGACCAATGTTGAGCCAGCTCTTGGCAGACCTAAAATAAATATTGGGTCTTTGGTGTCGTGACCGCCATTTCCTAAATCTTTAAAAAATTTAGAATTGCATACATCAATTTGAGCATTCAGTTCATTATCCATTCTTTCAATTGAATACTTGCTTTGGTCATTTTTAATTTTATTACCTTTCTCTAAATGAAAAAAAGCTTCATCATACTCACCAGCTACTTCACAGCCTTGAGCAAGAGCAAAATGAAAATATGCTTTATCTCTTAATGATAAATCAACTCTTTCGACTTGCTTTCTCATATTATTTAATTCAATCTCACTAAAAGAATACGTTTTTAAATTAGATAATGAGAAAAAGGCTTCTCCATGGTCAGGTTTAATTTTATAAGCTGATTGATAGCTATCGATAGCTTGGTCGGTTTTACCTAAGGTCTTCTGCGCATGCCCTTTTGATGTAAGAGTACTAAAATTATATGGATTTTTTTTGAGAATATCATCCAGTAGAACAATAGCTTCCTCATGACCACCATTTTGCATAACTTCACTAGCTTTTTGAGCTTGGTAAACTAAATTATCAGGATGTTTCTCACATAAAATATTTACTTGCTCCATGGTCTTAGCAAATTTTTGTTTTTTTCTAAGGATTTCTGCATATTTCATTCTTAGCTCACCGTCTTCAGGTTTAAAATTGACAGCTTTTTCTAGCAAAAACTCTGCATCATCGAAATAACCTAATCTATTAGCAATTTCAGATAATAAAGCCATAGCATAGGTATGAGTTGGATTTTTTTTAAGGAATTCCCTGCATTTAGCCTCCGCAAATCCAAGTCTACCCTCGTTTAGAATCTGACTTATATAAAGCAAGATAGATGGTATAGATTCTAATTTTTTTACTTGTTCTAGGGCATGCTCATAAGCAGGTTGATTCTTATTTTTAAGAAAATATTTATACAAAGCACTCCAGGAAGCAAGTAAAGCTGGATTAAGCTCGCAAGCCTGCCTGTAATGCGTAACAGCCTTATCTTCGTTACCAATATCTCTATTAAGATGACCAAGCTCTTGGTATGCGCGACCCATATCAGGAGCATTTACCAATAGACGTTCAATATATTCTTTTGATTCATTAAATTTTTTTAAATACCTCGAAGATACAGCTGCAAGGTATAAGCTATCTATATGATCGGGATGATCTTGCAATATAATTTCTAGTAACTTAAAAGCATCTAAAAAACGAGTTTCTTTTACAGCAAGGGTAGCATCGTTTAAATCAACCGAAAGGTTATCGTCGCTTAGATTAAATTTGTTTTCTTTCATTTCTATATAATTTTAACAAATAATTAAATAATTATTGTCTTAAAAATTAAAAAGGGAGCATAAGCTCCCTTTTTAATCTTATAGTCTTTTTTTAGACTAATAGTTTTTCTTAATTCTTATACCTAACGTCATCGGTCTGATAGTGGTAACACGCTTTCTATCAAAGACGAAATTATTGCTTATTTCAGCTCTTTCATCAGTTACGTTGTCGATATAAAGCTCAACCATTGTTTCATCATTACTTATACCAGTTCTAAGATTCATATAACTGTAACTATCTGCCATAGCTTTGTTAGGCTCTATAATATCTGAGTAACTTTCATCAGACCAAATAACCTGAGCTTGCGCATGTCTCGTATAACCTGAGGTGCCATCCCATTCTTTTCTCAAAGAAAGATTACCGGCCATGTTTGGAGCATAAGCTAGATCCTTACCAGCTAAAACATCGCTGGTTGATAATGACTTGGTGATTTCTGTATTTAACATTGATACAGCTCCAGAAAGCACTAAACCGTCAATATTGGTGTAGTAAACAAAATCTGCTTCAACTCCAGTTATTTCAGCATCAGCTGCATTGTCTGAGAAGAATAAGTTTGCAATACTTGGATCAAAAATTGTAGTTTGCAGTCCTGTAATATCAACCATGTATGCACTACCATTAAATCTTAGCTGCCCATCTTTGAGAACAGACTTCCAACCAAATTCGAAGTTAGTAACTTCATCAGAATCTGTTACAGGTCGAACCGTATAAGAACCATCCTTAGTAGACTGTCCAGCAGGACGATTTAGTAGACCAGGTCTAAAACCCTCTGACCAAGTAACGTAATACATTATATCCTCGCTCGGATTCCAAGATAATGTAGCTTTTCCAATAACACCGTCTGATTCTGCTTTATCTGGATAGTTCAATGCATCAAGTATTGCGTTACCAGTAACTTCACCAGCCGGGTTAAATGCTCCTGATAAGTTAGTACCAAATCTTTGTTGATCGCCGCCGCCAAAACCAGTACTAAATGAAGCATTTGCACTACCTTCTAAGTCAACTTCAATATCATACCAACGAGCACCAACTGTAAGTTCCACCGTGTCTGACATATCTATAGAAAGTTCTCCAAATATTCCACGTTGGATATCTGTTCTTTTAACATCGTTTATGAACATGACAGGAGGCATGTATGGCCCTCTTCCTGAATTCCAGCCTGCAGCTGCATATCCTTTAGATTTTCCATGAGTTGGAATACCAGTTACAGATATATCTGTTAGAGCGTAATTTATTCCCCATCCAATATCACTCACAAGAGCGCCTGGGTAAGTAAACATATTATGCTCTTGAAGCTCAAGGTCACTCATAAATGCACCAGCTGTTAGGCTCATAGTGTCACTAATATCAGTATTGATACGTAGTTCATGAGTTTCAACTTTTGTATTTGTGTCTGAAACAACAAATGCTTGAGGAGTTCCACAATCCCCAGTTGGAACATTGTTTGGTGCATAAGTTGTATAGGTTACATAATAGTCACATATGTAATAAGGAAGGTACTGACCAACAAATAAGTAATCTGTGTAATCTATAGTTTGATTAGATTCTCTATCTGTATAGGCACCAGCATAAACAATTTCAAGGTCTCCAATAGAACCTTCTAAAGTTATACTCATGTTTTCAAATTCGTCAGAAAGGGTGTCATCGCTATATCTTTGAATCTCAAGGTCGCCAAGTGAAGGGTCTGAGAAAAATACACCATCAGATTCGATAGTTTGAGAAGCTACTGTTGCTAGAGCATCCCAATTATCATTTATTTCATGAGCAATACTTGCTCTGAAACCTTCATAAGTTACCGGGTTAACATCATCTTTAATTATTGCATCAGCATTAGTAAAATTTACTCCAGCTAGATTAGCTCCCGCTTGGAATCCACCTCTTGCTGATGAAACAGGTAAACCATTATCTCTTACTGCACCTGCGGCTCTAAAACGAGCAGATTCGCTTGCATTTCTTGATCCAGCAACTTGGTCCATATAGCCACCTTTTTCGTCTCTGTATGCTACAAATCTCATTGCTGTTACATCACCTAGTGGGATATTAGATACGTATTCAATTTTTGATCCTGTGTCACCCTCTGGAGTGAATCTTGTTTCTACTTCCAAACTACTAGATGTTTCACCTATGACGGGTTTGTTAGTAATCATTCTAACAACACCAGCTTGTGAGCTAGCACCAAATAAAGTTCCTTGTGGTCCACCTAAAACCTCAATACGTGAAATATCAGCTGCATAAACATCCATATTTCTACCAGGTTGAGCAAGAGGTTGCTCATCAAGATAAAATGAAACGTTAGGTGCCAAACCACCAACACCAGCTGTTGTGAGGTTAGGAGTTGTTGATGCCAATCCTCTAATATAAATTGTACTTGTTCCAGGTCCTGAGCCACCAGCAGTAACTGAAGGTAATTGAAGTAAGTAATCTTCAAAAACATTAATACCCTTATCTTCAAGGTCTGATTCTCTTAATGCAGATACTGATAAAGGCACATCTTGCAGACTCTCAGATTTTTTTCTAGCTGTAACTACGATTTCTTCAACAGTTGCCTGGCTTTGTGCTGAGATTATTCCACTGTAAACAGAAGCGTTTACAAGAGCAACAGCAGATAATGAAGGCAATATCGTATTTAATATTTTCTTGGTTGGTTTTAACATTTTTCCCCTAGTTAGTTAAATTACTACGTAAACTGTACTAGATAACAATTCAGTATGCAAATTAGATACAAAAAAATACCTATTGAATTAATGCTTGGCTTGTGAGTGGAAAATTTAAATTAAATATGTTTCACTTGTTGGATAAATTCATCTAATCAAATCCTATGAAAAATCTTAATAAACCTAGATTTCTGACATCAGTATTTTTGCTAAGTCTCATAACAGCAATAGTTTTTAATAACTTAGAGGTATCCACTGAAATTTTTAAAAGCACTCAACTGTTCCTTTCTGAATACTTGGGCTGGTTTATTATTCTTATTGCTAATGGGTTTTTGATATTTTCTCTTTCTTTAATATTTTCTAAATATAAAGATATTAGGCTAGGTGGAGTATCTGCTTTACCTACTTATAGCTATTCAAATTGGATAGCAATGCTTTTTAGTGCAGGCTTAGGAATTGGTTTACTCTTTTATGGTGTTGCTGAGCCCATAGGTAATCTTAATGATTATCCAGAAATGATAGATGGTAATCTCTCTTATAACGCAGGAAAGGCACTTAGTTTAACTAACTTACATTGGGGGCTTCATGGCTGGGCGATATATTCTGCTTTGGGTTTATGTTTTGCATTTGCCTCATACAACAAAAAGAAAGCTTTTAGAGTAAGTTCATTACTAGGGACTTCTGTTGAAAGTAATAAAGTATTAGCTGCAACAATTGATATTATTGCAATACTCACAACAGTCATAGGTATAGCCACATCTTTAGGCTTGGGAGCATCTCAAATTAATGGTGGCCTAGATCATGTTTTTGATATTCAAATTAATGAATTTATTATCATTGTTCTAATAACTATACTTGGATTAATTAGTGTCTGCTTAGGTCTTGATGCAGGAATTAAAAGGCTTTCTCTATTAAATATGTTTATTGCAATCACCTTACTCGTTTTAGTCTTATTGCTTGGACCAACCACTTTTATTCTAAACGCTATGGTTCAGAATGCAGGCGCTTATCTAAATCAGATAATCCAATTATCTACATGGACAGAAGCCTATAATGATTCGATATATCAAAATGGTTATACATTATTTTATTTTACTTGGTGGTTTGCATGGGCCCCTTTCGTTTCTCTTTTTATCGCAAGAATTTCATTTGGCAGAACAATAAAAGAATTTATAATTGGTGTTCTGCTGGTTCCATCATTGATAGTTTTTATTTGGATGGGTGTTTTTGGAAATGCAGCAATATATCAAGTACTTAATAACATTGGTGATATAAGTGGTGCTGTAAGCTCTAGTGCAAGTACAGCTCTTTTTGTTTTATTTGACTCTTTATCATTCACTAAACCATTATCAATAATCTCACTAATACTGATTGTTACTTTTTTTGTTACCTCTTCAGATTCAGGCGCGCTTGTTGCATCCATGCTTTCGTCTAAAAAAAATGTTGATATAAATAGTGATTCACCTTTGTTATCAAGAGTGACTTGGGCTATTTTACTTGGAGTGGTTGCTGCGGTGTTATTAAAAGCAGGAGGATTAGGAGCACTTCAAACTGCTGTTGTTATTTTTGGCGTGCCCTTCTCTATAATAACGGCTTTTGCGTGTAGAGAGTTTTATAGATCATTGGATGACGAGCTTAATAGTTAATCTATTTCTTCGTCTAACTCTTGCAACTCATCTGAGTTCATTTCATCTTCATAGATGTATGTATCAGAATCATTATCTTTTTTACTAAATTTCTTTGAAATTAATATAGCTATAGCTACAAGAATTAAAATTAAACCTATTTGATATGTCATTACTTATTCCTTTCTTTATTTAAGTGATTTATCCTATCTTAACCTTAATTTAACAATAAAATACATGGATGCTCTTGATAATATATTAAATAGGGTTTCAGCAAGAAACCTCTCTCAACCTCACCCAAATAGCTCAGAAATGGACTTAGTTTATAGAGCAGCGCTTAGAGCGCCTGATCACGCATGGCTAAGACCTAGTAGCTTTATAGAAGTAACGGATGAGGCTCTAGATAAGCTATCTGAAATATTTACAAGCTTTGCATTATCCATCCCAGAAGTGAAAGAAGAAATTGTAAATAAGTATAAAAATGCTCCCTACAGAGCGCCAATGATAATAATTTTAGTAAATACTTACAAAGAGCATCCAAAGGTACCAGCTATCGAGCAAAAACTATCAACTGCAGCCGCTGCTCAAAATATAATGCTCGCTTTAAATGCTCTGGAATATGCAGCTATTTGGAGAACTGGAAAAGTGGCATTTAATAAAAAAATTGCCTCAGATTTAGGACTAGATTCTAATCAAGAAATATTAGGTTACTTGTATGTTGGGACTCCTAACGGAGCTAATAAAAAAGTTCCAGATCTTGATATTGACGATTTCGTATCTAGGCTTTAATTATCTAAACTTATATAAAAAAGCTGAAGCGAAGGCTATGCTAGCAAAAATTATTTCTGCTATCAGGGATGAATATGTAATTGGTGCTTCGTGTAATTGAGACGCAACAATACTAATTATGGCAATGATTAAAAAAATAATTCCTGAAGAAAATATCCATTGAAATTGTTTGGTGGCAATTGATAAAAAACAAAAAATTGCTGTACTTGCAAATATAGAAGTAAAGTCTCTTATTTGAGTATTTTTTCCAGAGCCCTCTAATAAAATCATTCCCAGTGAGTTTGCTGACTCTTCAGGTAAAAAAATCCAACGAATGGCAATAATAGTAAGAACAAGTCCAAGAATGCCAGAAAGTATATTTGCTAATTTCATATATCTACTCTTATTGTTTCATTAATATTATTGTGTTGAATTTTATCATTGCTGAGTGAAACGTTATGACATGATGTGCTATCTTTAAAACTCACATTATATTTAGGCATATCATCTACTAAATGCAATGCTGCGTAACCTTCAATTGCATAACAACTTGAAATCTCATTAGATTCTAAAATCTTTTTTACATAAGGTATTCGTTCTGGCTCTTCGTCATAGTGTGGACAACAAATACCATTTACTAGAGCCAAACAATCAATTGTTGCTTGATGATCTTTCCAAGAATCAGTTATTCCCTTTTCAAACCAGCATATTGCGCCAGCGCTAACACCGCTCATAATAATATCTTGTTGGTACGCCTCTTTAAGAATTTTATCCAAACCCCATTCACGCCAAACCGCCAACATACTTTTTGTATTACCTCCACCTACATAAATAATATCTTGGTCCAAGATATGAGCTTTAAGATCCACAGTTCTTTTAAAAAAGTTAATATGAGATGTTATGCAATTAAGAGAGTTGAAAGCTTTATAAAAATTATCTATATAACCTTGATCATCTCCAGTAGCTGTTGGTATAAAACAAATTTTTGGTTTTTCTGACAAGGACTGAGAAACTATATATTTTTCAATTTTTAGATCTTTTATAACCCTGCCAAATCCTCCTCCCCCTATGGCTATTATTTGTCTCATATTGCATCAACTATTTTTTTAATTTCTTTTATATGCTCTATGGTTGTTCGACAACAGCCACCTACAACAAAAGCACCAGAATCAACCCATTCTTGAACAAATTCTTTATATTGCAAATGATCTATAGGCTTATGGTTATGATAATGCCATTCATCAGCATCACTCACAAAACCTTCTAGTTTATTTTTCTTATATACAGAGGAGTTTGCATATATTCCAAAATTCTTAAGCTCTTTTAATTTGTCTATTGCAATACTACCCGTGTCAGCATGAACACAGTTTACTAATTGACACTCAACATTAAGATCCATTCCTTTTTTAATTGCTTCTGTTAAGAGCTCTGTACTTGGCAAACGATTGAGCTTATTTCCTCGTGTTGTCCAGCTCAACCAAACGCTATCTGAAAATTGTGAAGCAGTTTCAGCAGCCACAATACCCTCATATATTGACGACATAGTTTCACAGATAATAATATCAACATTATTTTTATATATAGTTCCTAGTGATTCATAGAATTTTCTTAGAACTTTTTCTTTTGAACTTAAATCAGGCCTAAAAGTTACATGGATGGGAGGATAACAACCAGCTATTTTAGTATCAGCATTTGTTTTAATTATTGCTTCCTGACATAACTCTAGAGAGCGCTTTGCAAGCTCTGTATAAGAAGGTGCGCTAGGTTCTCTTTTTAATAATTCAGGAGTTGCTTGGTAGTTAGAAGTTGTAATTACATCAGCGCCCGCTTCTATATTATCAATATGAATTTGTTTAATAATTTCAGGGTTATGAATTAAGCAATATGCTGACCAAATAGATGTTTTAAAACTTGGTAAGTATTCACCACGATTTTCGAGTTCTGTTCCCAGGGCTGAGTCTAATATTAATGGTTTCATAATTATTTACTATGATATGTATTTTGTAAGTTTAATCAAAGTCTTCAATGCCAAGAGTTTCAGCAAGTGGCTGAAGCCATTCTCTATAATTTTCCCATTGCCTCATACCGGACCTGTAAATAGGCTGTCTAACCTGCTCAGAACTTGGCGTCCTAACAGTTCTTTTATTTTTATAGAATTCCAAACAGCCATCTTCAAAGTCAAGATTGCAAAATTTTAGAAGTTGTCTTATTTCATTTTCAGTATCATTAATCATATTTTCATATATAACTCTATGAACTTTACCTGGCAGTACTTTATCCCAATGCCTCATAATAGTTAAATAGTCTAAATAGTAATTTCCAATTCTTTCAAAGCCATAAGTAAAACCCTGGCCTGAGCCAAATAACTGTTTATAACAACTAAAAGAACAATCCATTGGATTTCTTCTTGCATCAATAATCTTTGCATTTGGAAGGATTAATTGAATCAAGCCAATATGAGAAAAATTATTAGGCATTTTATCAATAAAATATGGCTTGTCTGTAATTCTTTGATCTAAGGTATTGTTAAAATAAGACGAGCCCATAATTTTAAAATCTTTTTTATCAATATTTAAAATTTCAGATGGATATTCTGACCTACTTTTTGCATTTTTTTTATTTGCAATCTTTCTTGAAAGTGCAATTATATTTTGCAATTCAGTAGTGCCTTCAACAAGTGAATGTGAAGATAAAATCTGCTCTATTAACGTAGATCCTGATCTAGGAAGACCAACTATAAAAATAGGGTCAAAAGTTTTATAACCAACACCTTTATATTTATCAAAAAAATCTTTAGTAAAAAAATCCATGAGTTCATTACATTCAGATCTAAAATCCTTATAACTCCATGGCACTTGCTTCCCTTTAACACTATTGCCTTTTATGTAGGCAGCTATAGAATGTTTAAAATTCTTTCTATCTTCTTCAGCCTTTCCTAGAGCAAAAAGCAAGTGGTAGTAATCATCAATTAGACAGTCCTTATTTATTAAAAGTAAATTGATATTATTTATATCAGCATCTTCAAATTTGTATGTCTTTAGATTTGCCAAACTCCAATAAGCTTCTCCATATCCATAGTTCAAAGAGATTGCTTTTTTGTAAGCAATTATAGCCTCATCAACCCTGCCTACAGCTCTTAAAGTATGCCCATAACTAAGATGCAGTTGATTGTGATTTGGAAAATTCCTATTAATATCTTCAAATAGAACTAAGGCATCTTCATGATTATTTGCCAGAGCTAAATTAACAGCCTTTAAGGTTAGGTAATGTAAATTCTTGGAATCTTTTTCTAGCAATATATTAATTTGCTTTAAAGACTCGAAAGGAAGCTGTCTTTTGTATAAAAGATTTGCGTAGCTAAGTCTCGCAAGATCAAAATCAGGAGCAAGGTCTAAAGCTCTTGTTAATAAGTAACCAGCATCTTTGTATGCTCTAAATCTAATGCCTATATCAGCAAGTAACTTCATAGCATTAACATCTAAAGGGTTATCTATTAGATGCTCTCTAAGAATTGGCTCAGCCTTCTTAAGTTTATTTGCAGCAATAAGTTGAGCGGCATCTAGGAGTTTTTGGGGATGACTCTTGTTCATATTTTAGGCGTATAAAAAAA
>CESI01007700.1_pt1 | contig 13343 bp, 12 predicted proteins | sample 356301 | NCBI WGS metagenome assembly CESI01 (sample SAMEA2621423, study PRJEB7988) | marine metagenome | biome: marine biome (ENVO:00000447); feature: deep chlorophyll maximum layer (ENVO:xxxxxxxx); material: "saline water (ENVO:00002010), including plankton (ENVO:xxxxxxxx)" | depth 40 m | reverse complement strand
GGGTATAACTTTCTTGAGGGTCATCGCTATTTCACGGTTTAAATGAGTCGGGGTATCGGCGCGTCATCTATTTGGTCAAGGCATACACACACCTAAATCCGAGGTCAGCCCGTAAACTGTCTGCTGAAAATGCCAAGATATATTCTGGTAAAAATCCGCCAGAATTGTAATCAGAAAGATAACTTCCTCCTTTTACATAGTACTTCCCTTCTTCAGCAGGAGAGCTCGTCCACTCCCATACGTTCCCGAATAAATCGTAAAGCCCTGTTTCATGAACTTTGAAAGACTTTACTGGTGAGCTTTGAGCCAAAAACCCATCTACCCCTTCATCTCTAAGAGGGAAATAACCTTCCCAAATATTCCCGGGAGTATAACTCCCGGAGGTCATTACCGTCCATTCCTTTGTCGTAGGAAGTCTTCCTTTTCTAGCGTTGCAATAAGCGCACGCATCCGCCCAACTAACCTGAACAGCAGGAGATAAACTGTCCGCTATACCCGTTCCATTAGGTTTTAAATGACTCGCTGTAAATGAACTCTTCCATATAGACGAGTCTGGAGAAAACCACCAACCCGTAGTGGAGTCTGACGCTATTCTACGGTCAAACTGATTTTGGAAATCCTCGAAGTCTGTAGAAGTAACTTCATGTTCATCTGCCCAAATATTTACTTCTTTTATCGCTTTGACTTCCTTAAGGATAGGTGTTTCACAACCAAGCAAAAAGAGAGGTGTAATTACAGATATAGCGTTTCGTAAAGTCATTATCTTAGTTGCACAAAAATCGATAAAATGAAAGTACTCTATCCCTTTTTAATTCTAGCTCTTTTCGTAGGATGTTCTTCACATTATGGAGAAGTTAATTCTGTCGGTTATGCTAAAGGAGAATTAGTACACACAGTGATCCTTTCATTGAAAGATGGGGTAAACCAAAAGCGGAAAGACGAAATAATAGGTTTGCTCGCTACGCTTTCCCAGATAAAAGAAACACAGCGACTTATAGTGAGTACTAAAGCACGCACAAAGGACTCTCGAGCCCAACAAGACTATGACCTCGTCCTGCAAATGTCTTTTAAGAACCAAACGGCATTGGAAACCTACAGTGTTCATAATCATCACTTAAACGTTCGAAAGAAACTAAAGTCAGATCTAGCAAAAGCTCCGGTGATTTATGACTATTGGGTGGAGTAGCTCGCTTTTAAAGGGGCTTAGAGATTCTAATTGGTTGCACTCGATCCTTGGCCAACGTTAAAACAATTCTGGGTTTATCAAGGAAGACATAAAAAATCAAATTGTTACATCCGGTCTTGCAATAGTTCACGAACTTTGCATAGAAATCTTCGTTAATTATGAAAGACTATTTAGTAGAGTATCCACTATTACTGCTTTTTATGGTGGTTTCATTAGGTTATCTGCTCGGTAACATTAAAATCAAAGGAAATGGTTTAGGTGTCGCTGCTGTGTTATTTACAGGGTTGGCTTTTGGTGCAATAGACCCTCGTTTTAGTATCCCTCCTATTGTTTTTCAATTAGGCCTTTCCATTTTCGTTTACTCAGTAGGTCTAAGCTCAGGCCCGGTGTTTTTCAAAGCCTACAAAGAAAATGGCGCTAGAGACTTTCTATTTGCCATGTCCATGTTGTTTCTTACCGGCCTCACGGCAGCCTTTTTTTGGTGGTTATTGGATTTTTCAGCTGCTACAATTACCGGTGTTTACTCAGGAAGTACGACCAACACAGCTGCTCTAGCCGGTGTCATAGAGTTTATAAACCAGTCTGGCGTTTCTAATGCTCAAGGGTTGGAAAAAGAGGCTGTCATCGGTTACACCTTCAGTTATCCTATGGGGGTGCTAGGTGGAATTTTCGCCATCATTGTTATGGAAAAACTCCTTAAAGTGGATTACCAAAAAGAGTTGGAATCTTTAAAGGACAAATTCCCTTTGGCTGACAAACTAACCTCTGCCACTATCAGAATTACAAACTCTGAAATCAGCGGATTAAATATTCGTGATCTAAAGCAGAGTTACCAACTGAATGTTTCATTCGGTAGAGTCTTTCAGGGAGAAAACATGAGCTTAGTCACGTGGAGTACTAAACTTCAATTGGGAGATGGTTTAATCGCTGTAGGCGAGAAAAAAGAACTCGACAGGCTTACTGAAATTTTAGGGGAGCCCACTATTTCTCCGACTTTAAGTGACAGTACAAAGTATGATCTAAGGAGAATATTTGTCTCTAACCCCGAGGTTACCGGGTTAACCATAGCCTCTCTCAATTTAGATGAGAAGTTCGATGCCATTATAACCAGAATCAGAAGAGGAGATGTAGAAATGGTAGCTACAAGAGAGACCGTTCTAGAGCTAGGAGATAGAATACGATTTATCGCTAGAAGAGAGGATTTGGACTCTCTTAGTAAGCTGTTTGGCGATTCATACCAACAATCCAGTAAGGTGAATTTGTTTTCATTCGGGCTCGGAATAGGACTAGGGCTTTTAATAGGAAGTATAAGTATTCCGTTAGGTTCTTATGGTGAGTTTAAACTAGGTTATGCAGGAGGTCCGCTAATCGCTGGTTTAATTCTTGGCGCTTTAAGAAGAACAGGGAAAATAGTTTGGACTATGAGCTACGGATCTACTATCACCTTCCAGCAGATGGGATTGATACTTCTGCTAGCTTCCATAGGAATTGGCTCTGGAGCTGCGTTTATAGAAAGCATGGGGATGGATAAAGTTTGGGTGTTTTTAGCAGGAACAGGAGTTAGCCTGTCTACTGCCTTAGCGACTTTATTCGTAGGGTTTAAAATTATGAAAATGCCCTTCAGTTTATTGATAGGAATGGTCGCTAATCAGCCGGCTATACTAGATTTTGCTATGGAGAGAACAGGGAACAGAATCCCTATGTTTGGGTTTTCTCAAATCTTTCCGATAGCGCTAATCATGAAAATTGTGATTGCTCAGATTCTATTTGTTGTATTGAGTTAATACTGGCCGGAAGTCCGTCAACTAAACCTCACATACTTCGTGATCCTTCATAAGAGCCTCTCCTTTGAATTTTAGAACAATTTGGGCCACGGCTACCACATCTTTGATACAGTACTTTACTATTCTTGGAAGGTCTTTCTCTTCATAATAAACCCTGGCTACATCGCTTCCGCCTATATCATCCTTTGGAGTCGGAATACCGAAAATTTTAGTCATCAATTTTATAGATGTAAAGTGTTTGTAATCTCCAAACTTCCATAGAGCCATGGTGTCTAGATGCTGAACTTCCCATGGTTTTTTCCCTGCTAAATCTAGATGATAAGGGAGCTTGACGCCATTTATAAGCATTCGCCTGGCTATGTACGGAAAGTCAAATTCTTTCCCGTTATGGGCACATAGATTTTGGTCTGCTCGGTTATAATGTGTGTTTAATAATTCAGCAAATTCTTCTAGCACTTGTTTTTCATCATGACCGGAAAATGACTTGACCCTAAACTGTCTCACCCCATCCAAAAATGAAAACAGACCTACTGAGATACAAATGACTTTACCGAACTCTGCGTAGATTCCTGCTCTATCATAGCTTTCCTCTAGGTTCATTTCGTTCTGTTCTCGGAAGTACTTGCTTTTATGTTCCCACAGGTCCTTCAAATCCTGGTCTAGGCTTTTAAACTCTCTCTCTTGAGGAACCGTTTCTATGTCTAGAAATAATATTTTTTCTAACTCTAAATGATTAAGCATGGTAGTAAACAGCTAATAATGAAACCTAAATATAATAAAGAGAGGAAGAAACGACTACCTAATCATAACTCCTTTGGAATGCATGAAAGGCATATCTAACATATTCTCCTCTGTAATACTGCCTTTTACAAAGACAAACTTTTTATCGTGAATAACGCCATCCACATAAAAACTCACCCAGTATTCGTTTGTCAACTCAAAGACATCAGGTATCACAGGCTCTATCCTTTTAAAATCTAAAGAGTCCACATTTTCTATAAAGTGCCTTAATACTGTAGTGCCTTTCTTCTCGCCTTGTTGTTCTCCGTATCCCTTGCTAGATACTAGCACATTGGTAATTCCCTCAGCCCTCAGGTTAAAAATATATGCGTTCCATTCCCACTCATTAGTTTCATTTCTTTCTTTCACTATAGCCACACCCACATTAATGACTTTAGGCCTTTCTATATCTTCTTTCATGCTTCCTCTGCTAGTCTTTTTCCCATTTTTATCCATTCCTTCAAATCACTTGGACAGTGTTGATCTTTCTCTCCCCTAGAGTGTCCCAATCTTGAAATTATTAAATTTCTACTTGGAATAACAGTTATATACTGCCCCAGCATTCCTCTGTAATTGATGATTTTCTCTCCGCCCTGTTCGTCTAGCCATATTTGATATCCATAGTGATCTGCTTCCACCCCGTTTCCGTCTGGCACAGCTAAAGGAGTTACCATTTCATCTATAAATTTTGTGCTTACTAGTTGATCTCCTCCCCAGTTTCCGCGATGCAATAGTAGTTTACCTAGCCTAGAAAAATCTCTGGCTGTGGCATTAAAACAACAATAGCTCTTTTCTCTCCCTCCTTTTTTGTCCAGCGCCCATTGAGCAGACGATTCCGCACCCATAGGAGTCCATAATTTTTCTGACAAATAATCACTCAAGGTTTTTCCAGTTACGTTTTCTAAAATAAACCCAAGAAGAAGAGTGTTTCCTCCTAAATATTCCCACTCAGAGCCTGGCTCTTTTTGAGCGGTAAATCCATTATAAGTCACCTCTGCCAAATCACTTCCATAAGTAGCTCTTGCCATAAATCCAAAAGGGTCTCCATAATGCTCATCAAAATCGAGCGTACTAGTCATAGAGAGTAAATCTCTAATGGTAATGGTTTTATTCTTTTCAGCACCCAGACAAAGCTCAGGAACGTAAGTACAGGCAGGTTCATCTAAGCTCTTAATTAATCCTTCATCGTGAGCTATACCGATCATCAGCGCTGTCACGCTTTTCACCATAGAAAAACTATTAGAAACCGCTAACTCATTATGTTCATCCCAATATTTCTCGAAAACAATCTCATCATTTTCTATCACCAAATATGCTGCAGACCTAAAAAGCTCATGGTATCCTTCTTCTTCAGGAGTCAGTTTTAAAGTTCCTAGCCGAGTATTTTCCTTCCATGGTTGAGGGGTTTTATTCTTAACTTCTCTAGAATCGAAATAAGACAAATCGTAAATATGAGCAGTGCTATGCCCCTTTAAGTAGGTGCATGAAACCCCTTTTAATAAATAGCCGTTTCCTGAAGCCACGGCCACTATAGAAGCTAAAGCGATCAAAACAACAATCCCTAAAACTAATCTTCCTAAAAATCTCTTCATCTGGGAAATTTAAGACTTTAAGATGAAAAAATAGAGCGATCTGCGAGAAAGGAGAAACATCTAAACACAGAAAGAGGAAAATAACACGAATAACACTTTAAAAAAGTGTTTTTAATCATAATCAAACTCAAATAGCTCGGCTAAATGTATTTTCAGTTTATGCTTGACCTCTTCGAAATTCTGTTTGACTCCTAATTCTTTTTCCATAGAAGTCACCTGCTTATCGTTTATTCCGCAGGGGATGATCTGATTAAAATAATCCAGGTCTGAATTCACATTAAAAGCGAACCCATGCATCGTTACCCACCTGCTGCATTTTACTCCCATAGCCGCTATTTTCCTCGCTTTATCAGGGTTTTCTGGGTCTAGCCAAACCCCTGTTAAGCCGTCTAATCTCGCTGATTGAATATTGTAATCAGCTAAAGTTTTAATTATAGCCTCTTCTAAAAAACGTAAGTATTTATGAATATCCGTGAAGAACTGATCTAGGTCTATAATCGGATACCCCACTATTTGTTGCGGGCCATGATAAGTAATGTCGCCGCCCCTGTTAATTTTATAATAGGTGGCGTTTTTAGCTTTTAATTGACCTTCGTTTAATAATAAATGTGCTACATCGCCACTTTTTCCTAAAGTGAATACGTGTGGGTGTTCTACAAACAATAAGTGATTTTGGGGAGTAACAGCATCTGCAGGGTTCTCTAATTTTCGATTGGAAATTTTCTGGTCTATAGTCTTTTTAAAAAGTTCCTCCTGATAATCCCAGCAGACTTTATAGTCCATAATCCCTAAATCCTGAAACTTTACTTTTTTCACTAGATATTATCTAATTTACTTTTAAGAAAATCAATGTTTTTGATGTCTACCGGGTTTATTTGGTTCATTTCAGCTAAATGAAGTGAGACCCAGTCGCCAAAATTTACTAAATAAAGACTTCTTTCTAACTTCGTAAGTCCTTTAGATTCTACCTCTACTACTGTAGCACCTTTTTCTTTAAATATACCTTTACAGATGTCCATTCTTATTTTCACACGTTGAGCATCGTCTTCATTTCTGAATAACACTGCGGAGAATGAATCAGATCCTCCTTCCCAAGCTACTAAATCATTATGATTCATTTCCGGAAACTGATGGTGGAAGCAAAGTGTTTTAGCATTTTCTCCTATCTGTTGTCTCCATCTAATAGCGACTCCCTCGTAACCCGAATCAGAATATATTAATGGAGTAGTCTTATTTATTTGTTCCGCGACCTTTTTAGCCTGAGATTGAATATAATATGCTGAATCATTTAGTAATTTCACTGCGGCATGTAAGTCGCTATAAATAGAAGGGCCTATCAATTCAAATGACTCCAGCATTCTACATATCTGAACCACACTCTGGCCAAACTGTGACCGAGGCGGGTGACCGCCATTTATTAATGTGTACGGAACATCATACTTCTTAGCCCAGTCTCTTACCTTGCCTCCAGAAGTAATGCACCCAATGATACACTCTTTAGCCAGAGCTACCTCCATAGCAGAAAGAGTCTCTTCCGTGTTTCCGGAATAACTGCTCACTAAAACTAAGGTGTTAGCGTCAGCAAAATTCGGTAAGCCATAAGATGAGTGAGCTACACACGGAATGTTTAATGTTTGCTCTAGCCATTCTAGCACTATTCTTCCGCCTATTCCGCTTCCGCCCATTCCACATATAATTAATGAGTTAATGGTTTTGTCATCTTTAATGTCCCCTAAAACCTTTCCGGTATTTAAGGAATCTTCTAGCTGTGTGGTGAATGATTCTATAAGTGCTCTCATGATGTACTAAAAAAAGGAGACACAAATGTACTCGTTCCTTTGGGAACGCATATAAAAAAGATGATATCTCGCGAGGGTCGTTAAGAGTTCAGTAATACCTTTACACCGGAATAATAACTACTTAAAGAGAATAAGATGGCCATCCAACTTTCTGAACAAGAAATACAACGGAGACAAGCATTAGACGAAATGAGAAAAAGAGGAATCGAGCCTTTCCCGGCTGCACTATTCCCTGTAGACACTCTTTCTAAACAGCTCAAACAGGACTTCATAGAACGGAGGCAGGTGGTTATGGCTGGAAGACTCATGAGCAAAAACATCATGGGGAAGGCCTCTTTTGCAGATCTTCAAGACTCTGAAGGCAGAATGCAGCTTTATGTCAATAGGGATGAAATCTGTCTAGGAGAAGACAAGGCGCTTTATAATGTGGTGTTTAAAAAACTTTTAGACTTAGGAGATTTTATAGGAATTAAAGGAGAGACTTTTGTTACTGGAACAGGTGAGCCTTCTGTAAAAATAACTGAGCTGCATGTGCTGGCTAAAGCTGTAAAACCACTCCCGGTGGTGAAGACGGATAAGGATGGAGTTATACACGACGCCTTCACAGACCCTGAGCTCAGGTACAGAATGCGATATGTGGATTTGGTGGTAAATCCAGATGTAAAAGAAACGTTTATTAAGCGTTCTAAGATTATGACCTCTATGCGTAATTTCCTCTCTAACAAAGGATACCTAGAGGTAGAGACACCTATTCTTCAGCCTATCCCTGGAGGGGCTGCTGCGCGTCCTTTTATTACACACCATAATTCTTTAGACACTCCGCTTTACCTAAGAATAGCGAATGAGCTTTACTTAAAAAGACTTATTGTAGGTGGGTTTGACGGGGTTTTTGAATTTGCCAAAGCATTCAGAAACGAAGGAATGGATAAAACGCACAATCCTGAGTTTACCATGATGGAGATGTATGTCACTTACAAAGATTATAAGTGGATGATGGAAACTACGGAGCAGATGCTAGAGACTATCTGTATGGATGTGTTGGGAACTACCAAGGTGACCATTGGTGAAAACCAAGTTGACTTTAAAGCTCCTTTTAAGCGTGTTACTATGATAGGCGCTATCAAAGATCACACTGGAATGGATATAGATGGAATGGATGAAGTTCATCTCAGAGAGGTTTGCGCTAAGCTTAACGTGCCTATAGATGAGACTATGGGTAAAGGAAAGCTGATAGATGAAATCTTCGGAGAAAAATGTGAGGGAAGTTATATTCAACCTACATTTATTACAGATTACCCTATAGAAATGTCTCCGCTTTGCAAAGCACATAGAGACAATCCAGAACTTACGGAGCGATTCGAATTGATGGTTAACGGGAAAGAGTTAGCCAATGCTTATTCTGAGTTAAACGACCCTATAGATCAACGCAAAAGATTAGAAGAACAAGCGAAATTGGCAGACAGAGGAGATGACGAGGCTATGTTCATAGACCAAGATTTTCTGAGGGCACTAGAATATGGAATGCCTCCTACATCGGGAATTGGAATTGGAATAGACAGGTTAACGATGTTCCTGACTGGAAACGACTCTATCCAAGAAGTGTTGCTCTTTCCTCAGATGAGACCAGAGGTCTTTCAAACAGAATCTAACGTGCCTATAATAGAATTGTCTGACGAAGGAAAAGCGGTGATGAAATTTCTTACCGAACAAATGTCATTAGGAGATCTAAAGGCTAAATCTGAGTTAAGTAATAAAAAATGGGATAGAGTGACAAAAGAACTCAGAAGTGCGGGTAAAATTGAAATCTGGAAAGATGGAGAGGCTCTCATGGTAAAAGAGGTTTAAAGGCCTCGCCACTGCTAGTATACACATATTTCTGGGTTAAGCATTAAACGAAGGCATGCAAAAATATTTTTATTATTCAGCCTAGTTCGCAAGGCCAAGGGAGAAAGTCTTCACCTAATTAAATTCTACTTTCTCCGCCGCGGATTTAATTCTGTTTATTTGAGCAGTTTTCTCTCTCACTACCGTTTTTTGTGTTTCTATCTGTTCTGTTTTTAAGCCCTTAGATTCTTCAAGCTCTTTAATCGCTGACTTATTCTGCTGTATTTGTTCTTTTAATCCCTCCTTTTTAGCTTGAAGTTCTATTATTTTCTGTTCTGATGCCACAATAGCCTGTTCTGCCTTAGTAACGTTTTCTAAGGACTTAGAAACATCCTTATCTATTCTCTCCCCCTCTTTAACTAATTTGTCTAGCTTTTTTTGGCTCTTATCTCTTGCTTTTTCCTGATTCTCTAAAGTGTTTTTATACACGTCTACATATAATTCCTTTTGGTAATCCATTAAGCAACTTACCACAGCCTTGGTTTCTTTGGGGTGCTCTTTGGGATTTAAATAATATCCATTCATGTTAAAAAAAACATTCACTTCACACCCGTCCTGCTCTTCATAAAACAGAGCAGTTAAAGTTAAAGCTTCAGACGTTATATCTTTCATACTCGTGTTTTCACAAACAAAACCTCCTTTAGTTTTCTTTACCTCAGCTTGGTAGCGAACGGTTAGAAACTCTTTCCATTTCTTTTGTGCTTCATCTTCTAAAGTATTCAAGTAAAATGTAAATCCGTTTCGAGTTTCTTTGTTCATCTTTAATCCCTCGGGGCTCACCTCTATTAAAGGAGAGTCTTCTAAAGACTTGGCTATAGACTCTTGATTCTGAGCGTTTAAACTGACCACTAAAACCAACAATAAAGGTAATACAGATAAGTGTTTCATTATTTATTTATTAGATGCTCACACAAATTACGGCTTTTCTAAGTTCCATAATTTGTATGGCCTTGTTAAGCCTGGGTTTTTTATTCGAATCAATGTGTCTGGTTACTAAAAAGCCATAAAAGATGGATTCAATAAGTTTGGCTTATTATAAATTAACTCCTCGTAGGTGTTGGAGTTTTTTATCTGATATCCGCAAGCTTTAATTACAGCATGTGCCGCTGCAGTGTCCCATTCCATAGTGGGCGCAAACCTTGGATAAATATCTGCGACACCCTCTGCTAATTTCAAAAATTTTAAGGAACTCCCCATAGTAACTTTATCGTTATTCTTAAACTGCTCAAGAAACCTCAGCGTCTCCTCATTCAAATGAGATCTGGAACAGAGTATTCTCACCTTGGCCTCTACTTTCCCTTGCATAACTGCTTTGTGTCCTGGAATTACCTCCCATAAAACCTCTCGAACTGATTTAAAAGGGAGCGCTTTTGCTTCTTCGTTCTTTTTCTGATAATAAGCCTCTAATGACTTTACATTCCCCCAATACAGCTCTTCACTGACCGGAATGTAAACTATGCCTAATATAGGGGTTCCATTTTCTATGAGAGCTATATTCACTGTAAACTCTCCGTTTCTTTTTATAAACTCTTTAGTCCCATCTAATGGGTCCACCATCCAAAACCTATCCCATTTCTTTCTTTCTTCAAAGGAAGTCTGGTCGCCCTCTTCGCTGAGCACCGGAATTCCGGTTTTGCTTAAAAATTCGTCAATCACCAAATGAGCGTTTTTATCGGCCTGCGTAAGCGGAGAGTCATCAGCTTTAGATTCTATCCCGAAATCTTCTTTGTTATAAATTTCTAGAATGGCTTCTCCTGCTTTTATAGACGCAGATTTAGCTATTTCTAAGAGTTGGATGTTGTTCATTTTTATAATCTGTGAAATACTCCATCTTCTGAAGAAGTTAAAATAAAAAATATTTTTGAAAAGGATTTGGTGCCTCTCTGACAAATGTAAGGTATCCCTGCCCGTCTCTTAAAAACGATCTAGGCTATGCGCAGATTTATTTAATTCAAATGTGACCTCATCTATTTGTTTTAAAAAGATGTAAATTCGCGATTCCAAAAAAATGCCCGGATGGCGGAACTGGTAGACGCGCACGACTCAAACTCGTGTTCCTTTGGAGTGTGGGTTCGATTCCCACTCCGGGTACATTAGAGGAGATACTTTTGGAGTATCTCCTTTTTTATTCTAGTCTATTATTGTATCTCTAAGCCTTAAGTATTAATATTACTTCATCAAAATTTGGAGATATAAAACTGTTTAAACTAAATTCGTTAACTCAAAATCACAATCATGAAACTTCTAATTACTTCTATTTCAATCTTCTTTTTATCGTCTTTTTCCCTTAGTTACGGCCAAGACATCTGTCCCGGTGCAGACGTTGAAATTGAAACAATCAGCTTTAGCTACACTCCTGATGCCTTAATGGTTGAAGTTGGAACTACGGTAGGATGGGTAAACGTTGGAGGGAACCACGATGTGATGGGAATAACAAATTCAATTACTGACGAGCCTTTTAATAACCCAGAGCCTTTTTCAATAGGGTCGATGTTTGGAAGCCCTTCTGGAGTGTGTTTGGGTACCTTCACTTTTACGGTTCCTGGAGTTTATAATTATGATTGTTCAATAGGCAGCCATGCTGCAAATGGAATGGTTGCATCTATCACGGTTTCAGCTCCTGTCTTTGGGTGTACTAATGCAGACGCATGCAACTATGACCAAACCGCAACTGACGATGACGAAAGCTGCGTTTTTATAGGAGATACTTGTGATGACGGTAACGCAGATACTGAGTCTGATGTTATTCAAGATGATTGCTCGTGTGAAGGTTCAATAATCTCTTCAATTGGTAATTTCGAGGCTCTATCTGTCTTAATGTTCCCAAATCCAGCAACCTCTGAGTTAAATATTGCATTAAACAAAAAGTCCGCAATTAAAGTGTTCGATTCTATCGGGAAAATGGTTCAAGAAACAGGCCCAGTTTTAACTTGGGCTCTAGATGTAAGCGAATGGGAAAATGGAATCTACACCTTACAAACAGAGGAAGGAAAGACGTATAAGTTTATCGTCGAGTAGGTTGACAAGGGTGAAAGCCGATAGGCGTTTTAAATAAAAAAATTACGGTGAAATTACTTTTTGCTACAGCCTTATGTTTCTTGTGTGCAGGTATTTCTGCCCAAAGCACCTACATCCCCGACGATTCTTTCGAGCAATACTTAATCTGGATGGAGCTCGATGATGTGCTTAATGATTCAGTTCTTACCGAAAACATTGTTGATGTTCAAGCCCTTCATTTGGGTTACAGTAGTATTAATGATTTAACGGGACTGGAAGGGTTTTTATCTCTAGATACTCTGTCGCTTTCTGAATTACAAAATAGTGAGATCTCTTATCTAGACATGTCTGTAGTCCCGTGGCTCAAACATCTTGATTGTTATAACCAAAATGGGCAAATCGATTCCATAAACATATCCCAAAACGTAGGCTTGCAATTTCTCGATGCTTCGGGCAATACACTAACACAACTTGACCTGAGTAATAATCCCATACTAGAGAATTTAAGGGTGAATTTTAATCAATTATCGGAAATAGACTTGAGCAATAATTCATTTTTAAAAGACATTTGGATTAATAATAATACCCTAACAAATCTTGATTTGGGTAATAATAGTATGCTAGAAAACCTAGGGGTTAACTTTAATCAATTATCGGAAATAGACTTGAGTAACAAGCCTAACCTTAAAAATGTCCACTGTGAAGAAAATAATATTTCAGTTTTAGATATAAATAACACTCCTTTATTAAAAAGCCTCTGGTGTAGTGAAAATCAAATTTCTGAATTGGACGTGTTTAATAAGCCCAACTTAGAACAGCTTTTTGCAGGAAATAATCTTCTTTCATCCCTTGACCTAAGTTCTTGTAGCTCTTTAGTTTGGATGTGGTTAAACTCGAACCAGCTGATTGAACTTAATGTAGCAAATGGACTGAACACTTATATGGCTGGTTTTCCAGGTGGAGGTCTTTACTATATCCCTGATTTTACAGATAACCCTAATTTAACCTGTATTACAGTTGACGATGTGGCGCATTGTAATGAATGGTGGAATACTGAGGGATACCCTATTTTTGAAAATCCAAACGGATATGTGGCTATTGATTCCACGATGTTTTTCTCTTCGGGCTGCACGAATGTGCGTGTAGATGAGATGAGCTCTGAATCAGTGCTCATTTACCCTAATCCAGCAACAAATCAGATTACCGTTGACTTAAATGGTCTAGAAGAACGGAATAGTGGTTTAAAAATATATGATTACTCAGGAAGGGTAGTGTTAGAAAAGCAGTCGAATTCAGTGGCTACCATAGATGTCTCTTACTT
>CESI01004751.1_pt1 | contig 13417 bp, 7 predicted proteins | sample 356301 | NCBI WGS metagenome assembly CESI01 (sample SAMEA2621423, study PRJEB7988) | marine metagenome | biome: marine biome (ENVO:00000447); feature: deep chlorophyll maximum layer (ENVO:xxxxxxxx); material: "saline water (ENVO:00002010), including plankton (ENVO:xxxxxxxx)" | depth 40 m | reverse complement strand
TTTTTCATGGAATAATAGTTCAAATAATAAGAGAACTATTATAGAAACCGATACTAATTATAACGTCTTTTCACCTTTAAATTATTGTTGGAAAACACAAGTTTTAAAATTTAGTTCAAATTATTTAGTAGGTTATCAAATTGAGGGTATTTCAAGTCCAAAGTATGAAAGAGCAGAAGGTTGGGCTGGAGCTACTTTACAAAAAAACAATTCAAATACTGAACAAATAAGTTCATTACAAAGCGTTGGAGGTGGCCCAAATGCATTTGGAGAAATAAATCTTTTTTCTTCAAATTCATCTACTGCAAACTCTAACGGAGATAACCATAATACTAAACTATTTATCAATAATAATCTAGTTTTTGATTCGTCATATTTTGGTTATCAAACCCTTCATGTAAAATATAGTTTGAGTAGCAGTACCATCTCCAATTCAACTGATTTCAAACATGAGATTTCAGAAGTTGGACAAGGAACAGATTATCAAAATATAGCTTCAATTAGTTTGTCCTATCCGCACAGTACAGATTTTTCTTCTTATGAAAAAACACATTTTGGAGTGCCATTTGCCTTTAATCAAAAACAAAGACTTAGTATTTCCAACACTCTAAACGCGTTAGGATCTCCAATGCTTTACATTTTAGATGATGTACACAGATTAGTTCCTTTAATTTCCAATAATTCTACTTTGGAAGCGGTAATTCCAATTACTCAGAGTGATTCTATAATCTGCTATTTATTAACAGATTCAAGTATTAATTATATAAATAAAATTTACCCTGTAAATAGCCAAGGTTATTTTAATGATTTTAATTCTTTACAAATTGACAGTGCATTTGTTATAATTACTAATAATACCCTACTTTCTTCTTCTAGAAGCTATGCCACATATAGAGCAACCGGTGTAGACACATTAGTTGTAGATATAGAAGAACTATACCACCAATTTTCAGCAGGAATATTTAAAAACCCTTTATCAATAAAAAGATTTTTAAAATTTAGTATGTTTAATTGGCCAAGTTGGCCTTCACATGTTTTTCTAATAGGGAAATCTGTAAGATTCAATAACGAAGCAACACCTGGGTCAAGAAATAACTCTTCGTCTTATAGTTTAAACTTAGTTCCATCTTGGGGTTATCCAAGTTCAGACAATCATTTTGCTGTTGATTTAGAAAATAATAAAAGAGGTTTCTCAGTTCCGATAGGTAGACTAAGTGTTACTACCAATTCATCTGTACTAAACTATTTAAATAAAGTAATAGAACTAGAATCCCAACAAGGAAATAGCAGTAATTATTCGATAGAAAACAAGAAATGGCAAAAAAATATAGCTCATTTTTCAGGCGGAAGCGATAGTTCTGAACAAGTATATATAAAAAATCGATTAAATGATTTTGAAAATATTATTAAGGATACTTTATTTGGTGGGGTTGTAAAGAATTTTGGAAAAAATCCATTTACCTCACAAATTGATTTTACAGAATTTCAAAAAGTTCAAGATTACCTAGAAGAAGGAGTTTCAATTATGACTTTCTTTGGTCACTCTAGTTCAGGATACGGATTTAGTCAAAATATTGACGAGCCTAGTAACTGGAATAATCAAGGGAAGTATCCTCTAGTAATAGGATTGGGATGCTATTCTGGTGATGTTCACAATCCGGATACTAATAGTTTTTCAGAGCAACTTATAAGACCAGTAAATAGTGGCGCTATTGCATTTATATCAACAATTAAACAAGGATTTACGCCTTTCATTAATAACTACACTGAATATTTATATAAAAATATTGGGAAATATAGTTACGGTAAATCTATAGGACAACATATGCTTATGACTATAGATTCATTAGATGAATATACATCTTCATATATCTGGGGCCCTATTTTTGAAAGTAATTATAATGGAATGTCCTTACAAGGAGACCCAGCGATTACAGTTAATTCTCATCCATTTCCCGAATTAGTATTAGACCAACAAAGTGTTTGGACAGAACCAGGAGTTGTAGATCTTTCAGCATCTACTTTTGACTTAAAGTTTAAAGTCTTTAATTTAGGACATGCATTTAGAGATTCTGTTTTTATCGAAGTAAAACAAAATCTTCCAGATGGATCGGATACAATTTACTCAAAATTCATTCCAGGAGTATTAAATGAAGATACTATAACATTTAACATTGTTAATAGTCCAGAAAGTATTGGTCAAAATATTTTTGAAATTTCTATTGACTTACCAATATCAACTATCGTTGAAGCATACGATGAATCTGGTAATAACTTAATAGAATACAACATGAATATTTCTTCTAATTCAATTAATCCCGTGTGGCCTTATAATTTAAGTATCATTGGAAACTATTCTGATACTTTAAGGGTGTCTACCATTAATCCGTTACAACCCTCTAACACTTACTATTTTGAAATTGACACTTCAATTACTTTTAATTCTCCTTTTTCAAAGTCTCAAAATATAGTTTCAAATGGGGGTGTTATTGAGGCTACTCCAAATAATTGGAATAATATTAATTCAGGATTATCTGATTCATTATTTTTTATTGACAGTTCAGTGTATTATTGGCGTGTTAGGCCAGACAGCTCTGTTATTGACTGGAAAAAAAGTTCATTTCAATATATTAATAATAAATGGGGTTGGAGTCAAGCTCATTTTGACCAATTTAGAGAAAATGATTTTTTTAATATTAAAATCGACACTTTAAATCGAAAGTTCAATTTCTCTCCTACATTTATAAATATAGTATGTAAAAACTTCATTCAGCACATAGGACTTTCCAACGAATGGTCTGGGACTTATTGGGGAATAAATGGCCAGCAATCAGATTATGGAGGTCATATTGCTCCAGCTATAATGGTTGGTGTAATTGACCCCAATTCTTTAGATTATTGGAGAACACCATTTATTGACAACTCCACTTCTCCACCAACAATTTTAAATCCTAATCATTGTTTTGGGCAATATAACGGAGACCCTGGAGTGTGTCCAGGAGCTTCACTAGTAGGAAGAAATAGAGAACATGGTTATTTTATTTTTAGAAATGACAACTCTGTTCAATTAGATTCACTTGCAAATTTACTAACTAATAAAATACCAGACGGATATTATATACTAGTATATAGTTATATTCCAAATAGTTATAATGGAAGTTTATTATATAATAACCCTTTATATGCAAACTGGTCTAACGATTTATTCTCTACTTTTCAAAACCTAGGAGCAACAGGATTTACCAATTCCAATCAACCAGATGATGGTTTTATTTTCTTTTGTAAAAAAGGTAATCCTAATACAGCTATTGAAGTGAGAACGGACACAATAGCAACAGGATTTGTGCCTTCTCAACTTATTGAATTAAACACCAACATTACTAGCTCATTAGAAAATGGAAAAATCACTACGGGTGTAATAGGGCCATCAAAAAACTGGAAAAACATTTATTGGAAACAAAATGCATTAGAATCCCCATCTGCAGATTCTTCAAGATTGAGAGTTCTTGGATTATTATCTAGTTCTTCTACACAAAAAACTGTTTTAATAGATACAATCTTTTCAAAAATTGATTCTTTAATTAATATTAGTTCTATAGATAGTAATTTTAAATTTTTGCAGCTAGAAATAGAAACATATGACGACTCTTTGTTAACACCTGCTCAAATATCTAGATGGCAAATAACATATGACCCCATAGCGGATTTAGCACTTAACCCTAAAAAAAGTTGGTACTTAGACTCCAATTTTATTCAACAAGGAGATTCCATTTATTTTAGTGTTGGTATAGAAAATGTAACCCCATTTGACATGGACAGTTTACTTCTTCATGTTTTATTAGAAAATAGCAATGGATTAATTAATGTTTCACAAACCAGACAAGATTCGCTAAGAGCAAGAGAAGTATTTATAGATACATTTGCTATTTCTAGTAAATTCTTAAATGATCAATATTTCTTATGGATGAAAGCAAATCCTAAAATAAATGGAGGATCACAAGATCAGGAGGAGCAATTTTATTTTAATAATATCCTTCAGACTCAGATTTCAGTTACTAAAGATAATATAAACCCAATCTTAGATGTTACTTTTGATGGTATTCATATCTTAAATAATGATATAATAAGTCCAAATCCGCATATTGTAATTGAATTAAATGATGAAAATCCTTTTTTAATTCTAAATGAAGACATGGACACAGCCAATTTTCAAATTGAAGTTATGAAGCCTAATTCTTCAAGTTGGAAAAGAATAAACTTCTTCAATGGTGCATTAACTAATTTAGAATGGTATACAAACGAAGATGAAAATAAATTTATTATTGAATTTTACCCCGTTTTTAAACAAGATGGAATCTACAAATTAAGAGTTCAAGGGCAAGACAAAACTGGCAATTCTAGTGGCGATGAACCATACCAAATAAACTTTGAAGTAATTCAGAAGTCTTCTATTACAAATATCTACAATTACCCAAACCCTTTTTCGACAAAAACTCATTTTGTTTTTACTTTAACTGGAGCCGAAATACCTAATAAATTAGATATTCAGATTATAAATGTTAATGGACGACTTATAAAGCAAATCCATCTCAGCGATATAGAAAATATAAAAATCGGTAATAATATGACCAAATATTTCTGGGACGGAAGAGATGAATTTGGTGATCCAGTAGCGAATGGAGTTTATATATATAAAGTGATTTCAGAAATAAATAATTTGGAGATAGAGCACAGATCTTCGGAAGGAGACAAAGCTTTTACCAATGGTCTTGGTAAAATGTATTTAGTTAGATGATAAAAAAGAGAATTTTGATTTAAAGTTCAAAAATTTAGATTCATAAAACCTAAAGCTGAATTGGGATATTGCAAGGGTAGAAACAAAGATTATAATTGGGTATAAGACCAAGCTATTTAACAAAGACTCACCTAGAAATCCACTCATTTGCAATACTATAGTTATAATGATTCCGTGGTAGCAATATAAGCCATAAGATATTTTGCCAAAAAAATTAAAGTACTTAATTCTAGAAACTTTAACTATAGATTTATCACAATAACTTTGTTCTAAAATAATAAACGAAAAGAAAATGGAAAATAGTACTCTTTGAGTAACAATAAAAAAATTATTTTCTAGTAAAGAAGGCATCAAAATAAAAAAAGTAAAAATAATTAAGTAAAAAAATAGAATTGTGTTTCTAGTTAGACTTTGAAGTTTAATTATAAAATGTGGGTATTTGAATGCTGAAATTGCTGTTAATGCGCCTATGCCAAAATTGCCAAGTGCACTTACTGTATGGAAATTTAAAGAGAGGGAATCATTTATAAAGTAAACTCTGAAAAGAAGAGATATAAGTATTATTAAGAAAGATATTGCTAAAAGATATTTATTAAACCATTTTATTATAATTGCCCAAAAAACATAAAATTGTTCTTCAACAGAAATAGACCACATAAAGACCATGAAAAATAAAAAATTGTATCCATTTTCAATGATATCATAATTTAAAATAAATAAAATAAAGTTCCATATCGAGGGTAATTTTTCCGATTCAAAAAAATAATAGGATTTAAAATATTCTAACAAAAATCCAAGGAAAACAATTAAAAAATATAATGGCCAAATTCTTAATGACCTTCTGATTAAGAAATTCTTAAATTGAAAGGTGTTGGTGAATTTAATTTCTTCCAAAGCTTTCCAGGTAATTAGAAAACTTGAGAGAACAAAAAAAGAGTCTATGGAAATAAATCCTAAGATTTTGCCATAACTAAATAAAGTAGCATATAATTTAGAATTAATTATTTCAGGACTATTACTGAAAAAAACATGTCCAAAAAAAACACCAATGAACCCAATAAATCTTAACGAATTTAATTCCTTAAAATATTTTGTCTTATAACTATCTTTACTCAATCTTCTCTATTGAATTATGTAAATTAGAGCTGAAATTAACATATACTAATATATACTAAATATTGTGTACATAGACACCCATACCCACATCTATCTCAAAGACTTCCATGAAGACCTTAAGGGAATTATTACAGAATGTCTAGATAAAGGAGTAAAGAAACTTTTTTTGCCAAATATTGACAAAAATTCAATAGCAGATGTAATAAAAACATGTGAATTATATAAAGATATTTGTTACCCAATGGTTGGATTACATCCGTGTTATGTTAAAGATTCTTATGAAAAAGATTTGGATTATTTAAAACCCATAATTAAATCAATAAATCCCATAGCTATTGGAGAAATTGGAATTGATTTATATTGGGATAAGTCCAATTTAGAGATTCAAAAAAAAGCTTTTATTACCCAAATAAATTGGGCCAAAAAATATAAACTTCCTATAGTTATTCATGCGAGAGACTCTTACAACGAAATATTTGAAGTTTTAGACCGATTGAATGATGAAAGCTTAAAAGGTGTTTTTCATTGTTTTTCCAGTTCTTTAAAAGACGCAGAGCGAATATTAAGCTATGGTGGATTCAAATTAGGAATCGGTGGTGTAGTTACTTTTAAAAATAGTGGTCTTGACAAAGTGGTTAAAAATATTGATATTAAAAATATTATTTTGGAAACAGATTCTCCGTATTTAACTCCTAGTCCATTTAGGGGGACAAGAAATAAAAGTAGTTACATTCCTATTATTGCAAATAAACTTTCGGATATTTACGAAATTAGCAGTGAAGAAATTGGAAATATCACTTCAAAAAATGCAAAAGAAATTTTCAGTATTTAAAATAACTTTTTTATCAATCTTTTTACCCTTTTGGGCATTTTCGAATAGTTTAAATCTATCTGAAGACATTGAAAGCACAGAAATTAGTATTCTTACTTGTGACCCAGGCACTCAAATATATTCCCTTTTTGGCCATAGTGCATTAAGAATTAAAAATCCTAAAAATAGCCACGACTTAGTTATAAATTGGGGTTTATTTGAATTTTCAGAGAGTCAATTTCAATTTGGATATGATTTTGCAAAAGGCAGGTTAAAATATTTTATGGGCATACAATCAATGTCTAATTTTATGGTAGAATATCGCAAAGCGAAAAGAGGTGTTAGAGAGCAAGTTTTAAATTTAAATAATCAAGAGAAATATCAGATAATTCAACTTCTTAAAGAGAACTACAAGGCTGAAAATAGAAAATATAGATATGAGTTTTTTTATGCCAACTGCTCTTCAAGATTAAGAGATGTTGTAAAAAGAGTATTTAAAGAAAATATAGAATTTTACCAATCTCCAAAATCTAATAAATTTACTTTTAGGGAAACTATTCACCAATATTTAGAATCTTTTCCTTGGCTAAAGCTGGGAATAGACCTTGTATTAGGACAGAAAATAGATGTATTGGTTAATAATGAAAATCTAATGTTTCTTCCGCTTAACGTAGAACAGATATTTGATCAAAGTTTTATTCAAAGCAAAGAAGGTGAAAAAAACCTTATTAAATCAAAAAACACTCTTGTGCAGTCTTATGACAATAAAAATAAACCTAATAATATTGGGATATATAGTTGGCTTTTACTTGCAATAACTCTTTTTTTGATTGTTTTTAAATTTGATAAAGCAATTGGAGTTTGGAGCTCTTTAAATTTATTTATAATCGGATTATTAGGGGTTTTTTTAGTTTTTATGTGGATAGGAACTGACCACAATGCAACCAAAATGAATTTTAATTTACTTTGGGGATCTCCTTTTCACTTTATATTAATTTATTGCTTAGTTAAAGAAAGCTGGACTAGTTTTACATATTGGTATTTAATATTATCGTTGATTTTAATTTTTACAACTATTTTGTTTTGGTTTACTTTAACACAAGAATTTAACTCTTTTGTAAAGCCTATTATACTCCAACTTGTAATTATTTATTACTATTATTTTAAAAAATGTAGTTTTCAAATTAATCTTAATCAAACAAATGGTTGATTTTAACCATTATGTTTAAATTAGTATTAAATAATTTATGATGGAAAAATACGATGTTGTTGTTATAGGTTCAGGCCCGGGAGGTTACGTTTCTGCAATAAGGTGTGCTCAACTAGGATTAAAAACTGCTTTAGTTGAAAAATACAATACCCTTGGAGGAACTTGTTTAAATGTTGGCTGTATACCTTCGAAGGCTCTTTTAGATTCTAGTGAGCATTTTAAGACTGCACTTCACGATTTTGACAAGCATGGAATTGATATTAACACTCCTAAAGTAAATCTTCCTAAAATGATGTCAAGGAAAGAGGAAGTAATTAGTCAAACTTGCGATGGTGTACAATATTTAATGGATAAAAATAAGATTAAAGTTTTTCACGGTATGGGTTCTTTTGTAGACAAAAACACTATTTCGATAGATGGGGAAAAGAACGAAAAAATATTTGGAAAAAATATTATAATTGCTACTGGTTCAAAACCAAACTTTTTCCCAGGTATGGAGCCAGATAAAAAAAGAATTATCACCTCTACAGAAGCTCTTTCTTTAAAAGAAATTCCCAAACATCTTATCGTAGTTGGAGGAGGAGTTATAGGACTTGAACTAGGTTCTGTTTACGGAAGATTAGGTTCTCAAGTGACAGTAGTTGAGTTTCAAGATGGGTTACTACCAACAATGGATAAAACCCTTGGTAAGGAACTCATGAAAATTTTAAAGAAAGAAGGATTTAAGTTTTTATTTAACCATGCTGTTCAAAAAGTAAATCCTAACAAAGATGGAGTACAGTTAGATGTGAAAAATAAAAAAGGTGAAATTATTTCTGTTGAGGGTGATTATTGTCTAGTAGCTGTTGGAAGAAAAGCATATACGGATAAATTAGGATTAGAGAAAATTGGCGTAGAAACTGATAAAGCTGGAAGAGTTATAACCAACGATCATTTACAAACCTCTGTAAAAAATGTTTATGCAATTGGCGATGTAGTTAAGGGTGCTATGCTTGCACATAAAGCAGAAGAAGAAGGTGTTTTTGTTGCCGAACTTATTGCCAACCAAAAACCACATATTGATTATAATTTAGTTCCCGGTGTGGTTTACACTTGGCCAGAAGTAGCAGCTGTAGGAAAAACGGAACAAGAACTAAAAGAGTCTAACGTAGATTTTAAAGTTGGGCAATTTCCAATTAGAGCACTTGGAAGAGCTAGAGCTTCCATGGATATTCAAGGTTTAATAAAAATAATTTCTGATGCCTCAACTGATGAGGTACTAGGTGTTCATATGATAGCTCCTAGAGCTGCTGATTTAATAATGGAAGCAGTAGTAGCAATGGAATATCGAGCAAGTGCTGAAGATATAGCTCGAATTTGTCACCCTCATCCAACATACAGCGAGGCAGTAAAAGAAGCCGCATTGGCAGCAACAGAAAGTAGACCATTACACATCTAATATGTCAAAAAATAAAATTGGGGTCTTAATTCTTAACTTAGGAACTCCTAATAGTCCATCAGTTAAAGATGTAAGAGTTTATTTGAGAGAATTTCTAAACGACCCGAGAGTAATTGATATTGGAAGAATTGCTCAATTATTATTAGTTAACTTAATTATAGTTCCCTTTAGAGCTCCAAAATCTGCTAAAGAATACAAGAAGTTATTTAAAATTGGTGGTGGCAGATCACCATTATTAACTTACGGAAAAAATCTTACTAGTAAATTAAAAAAACTTGCTTCTAATGAATTTGATATAGAACTTGCAATGAGATATGGTTCTCCTAGTATGGAAAATATATTAGGAAAAATGAGAGTGGAAAATTATGACAAAATTTATATTTTCCCTTTATATCCACAGTATGCATCGGCCTCTTCAGGATCTACTATAGAAAAAGCATTCAGAATTATCAATAAGTGGTGGGTTATACCAGAAGTTTCTGTAATTGGGCAATTTTACGACAACCCCAACTACATTAAATGTATTGTAAATCGAGCTAAAGAATTCGATATACCAAAGTATGATCACGTGATGTTCTCTTATCATGGTATACCTGAAAGACATGTCGATAAAGTATATTTAGATGGCAAACCTTGTGCAGATCATTCTTGTGAAGATGAAATAAACTCTTTAAATGCAAATTGCTACAAGGCTACTTGTTATGCAACAACAAGATTACTAGTAAAAAGACTTAAATTAAAAGAAGGTTCATATTCAACATGCTTTCAGTCTAGACTAGGAAGAGACCCTTGGCTTCAACCATACACAGACCATACAGTTGAAAGACTTGGAAAAGAAGGTAAAAAGAAAATATTGGTTTTTTCACCTGCTTTCGTTGCAGACTGTTTAGAAACTACCATAGAAATTGGTGAAGAATATTTGGAACTATTTCAAGAGCATGGGGGCAAGGAAATTCAATTAGTACCTTCTCTTAATGACAATGATGATTGGGCTGAAGGTCTTCATAAGATTATAAAGGGTAAACTATAGTGAATTTATCTTTTAATAAAATTTAGTTTTTGGAGGTTTTTTTCAATAATACACTTTATAAAGGAGCAAAAGCTTCCTGGAGCTCTTCAATTAAAAATCCAAAATTATTTGATGAATTAGATGTTTTTATTAGCAATAATAAAAAAGAATATATAATCTGTTTTTACTCCTACGATTTAAAGAACAATATAGAAAACTTGTCTTCTAATAATAAAGATGAAATCAGATTTCCTGATATTTATTGCTTTGTTCCTGATGAAATTCACAATAATTATTCAATTAAAAAAGAAAAAAAAATAAGCCAAAAAATAGCATTCCAACCCAATATATCTAAAAAAGAATACTTAAAAAATGTTTTAAAAGTTCAAGATCATATTCAAAAAGGAGATTTTTACGAAGCCAACTATTGTTATCAATGGATTTCAGAAGTTGATAGTCTAAATTCTAAATTAATTTTTGAAAACTTAATGGATTTAACAAATCCTCCGTATGGGTTTTATGCAGACTTAGAAAAACATTATGTTATTTCCGCTTCCCCCGAACTATTCATCAAAAAAAGAGGAAACAAATTATATTCAAGCCCTATTAAGGGAACTCAAAAAAGAGATTTGGATCCATTAAAAGATCAGCTTTTAAAAAAACAATTAAAAGAAAGCTTAAAAGATCAAGCAGAGAATAATATGATTGTTGATCTAGTAAGAAACGATTTAAGTAAAATAGCTACAAAAAGCTCTGTTAAAATGGAAGAGCTTAGAGAGGTTTACACCTTTAGAAATATCCATCAAATGGTATCCACTATTTCTTGTGAAATTTCTGAAAATAAAAGCATTTCTAATATTTTAAAAGCTACTTTCCCAATGGGATCCATGACTGGAGCACCAAAGATTAAAGTAATGGAAATAATGGAGCAATATGAAGTTTCAAAAAGAGGATTGTACTCTGGTTCTTTTGGAATTATACATCCCAACGGGGATTTTGACTTTAACGTAATAATTCGAACACTTATTTATAACAAAGCAAATCATTTATTATCTTTTCATGTGGGTGGTGCAATTACTATTAATAGCGACCCCAATTTAGAATACGAGGAAACCTTAATAAAAGCAGAGGCCCTGTTTAAAGCATGTCAATAACAAATAATATTAATGAAGAGTTTTTAGCTTTTTTCAAGCAGTACAAAATAAAAATTAATAGCAAGTTTTTAATTGGTGTTTCTGGGGGAAGTGATTCAATGGCATTATTAGATATTGGTATAAAAGCTGGTTTGAATATTTCAGTAGCCCATGTAAATTACCAATTGAGACTTGAAGAAAGTGAAAGAGATAGTTTAATTATAAAACAATATTGTTTAGATAATAAATTGAATTTTTACTACAAGAAAGCTGAGATGAGTTTAAATAAAAATCTTCAAAACGAAGCTAGAGAAATTAGATACCAATTTTTCAACGATTTAATAAACGAAAATAAATTAGATTATATACTTACTGCACACCATCAAAATGACAATCATGAAACTTTTCTTTTCAACGCTTTGAAAGGCAATGGTATAGGTAGTTTAAAAGGAATACCAGAGAAAAATGGGGTAATTTTAAGACCGTTATTACAGTTCACTAAAAACCAACTTTTAGTTCATGTACAAGAAAATAAAATTAAGTATGGAACGGACAGTAGTAATTCAACATCTAAGTATGAGAGAAACTTTATAAGAAATGAAGTGTTTCAAAAACTAAAAAGCAAATTTCCTGAATTTGAACAAGGGTTGACAAATTCTATAAATTTTTTAAGAGAAGATTATTCATTACTAAGTCAATTGGTAGGTAAAATTATTCAACCACAATTGGAGAAAAGAAAAAATCATACTTTGATTAATTTCAATAGCAATATTCCAAAACAAGCTTGGTACCATTTCTTTAAAAAATTTGGATTCAATTATAAACAAATTAATAACTGGCTGGAAAGTAGCTCTCAGAGTGGAAAGTTTATAGAAAGTTCTACACATCGTATTTCTAAAGACAGAGAAAATTGGACTCTATCAAAAAATATATCTGGTAAAAGAAATGACAAAATATTTTACATGAATAAAAATGAAACAATAGAATTACCTATTAAACTAATAGGCCATCTTTGTAAGAGTCTTTCTTTAGAAAAATCAAATAATAATGTAGAGTTTTTTAATTTTTCTAAGCTAGAATTCCCTTTAAAATTGCGTAAATGGAAGAGAGGAGACAAAATTCGACCTCTTGGAATGAGGGGAAATAAAAAAGTAAGCGATATTTTAATAGACCTTAAGATCTCGATTTTAGAAAAAGAAAATATTTATATATTAGAATCTAATGACGATATTATATGGATTGTTGGGGTTTTAATAAGTGATAAGTATAAGATAGAAAAGAATTCTAGCACCTATTATAAGATTATTTTTCAAGAAAATTACAATTATCATTCATGAGTACAACCTTTAATTATTAATGACGTATGAAAAAAAAATATTCGTCTATTTCTTAATTTTATAGTATATCGTTGTAAATTTAACAAATGTTGTTATTGAGCTTTAGAAATACAATTTTTTTGTTTTTAACTTGTTTTACCCTTCTAATAAGTGGTGAATTATTTTCTCAGGATATTGAATTTGCTGAAGATAAAGTCAAATATTCAATAAGTGTTGTTCAAGAAGGATGTGTTGTTTCTATTATTGCGGATATTGACATTGAAGAAGGGTGGCATATAAATGGGGCAAATCTTCCATTAGAAAGTTTTTCAATTCCTACAAATTTATTTCTAGATACATCGTCTATGTTTATTATTGTGGACACCATTTATGAACCGGAGGTTGAACATATTTATGACGATATAGCAAAAGAAGATCTATATCTTCACCAGGGGCGGATTAAAATATTAAGAAAGTTATTTGTTAATTCAGAAAATGATTTTATAATCAAAGGTGTTTTTACATTTCAAACATGCGACGAGAGTCATTGCTTACCTCCTTATGACGGACTATTTGAAGTTAAAATTAA
>CESI01155627.1_pt1 | contig 13421 bp, 9 predicted proteins | sample 356301 | NCBI WGS metagenome assembly CESI01 (sample SAMEA2621423, study PRJEB7988) | marine metagenome | biome: marine biome (ENVO:00000447); feature: deep chlorophyll maximum layer (ENVO:xxxxxxxx); material: "saline water (ENVO:00002010), including plankton (ENVO:xxxxxxxx)" | depth 40 m | reverse complement strand
GAAGAACTAGGCTAAAGCCAAGGATGTTACCATTATTCTTGGCGGCTAATCCAGTCAATTGGGGTAAACCGGGGAAATTGTCAACCATTGAAGCACTAGCAGCAGCGGCTTACCTGTGTGGCAATAAAATGCAAGCAAAAGAACTCCTTGGTGGGTTTCGTTGGGGGCAGAGATTTATTGAATTAAATTACGAACCGCTAGAAGAATATTCTTCAGCCAAAACTAGTCAAGAATTAGTAGAACTTCAGTTTGAATACTTTGATCTTGAACACCTGAGAAGTGGTGATAAATAGTGAATTATCGCAAGATTCCAATATCTAGACTCAATGAGGGTGACAGATTAATTCAAACTGATGATATTGCGATTGAATCTCTCGTTAAATTGACTGTTAATCAAGAACCTTTAGCTAACTTATTGGCATCTCCAGATGATTGTGATGATTTAATCATTGGTCATCTATTAGCGGAAGGATATATTAGCTCAACAACAAGAATTGATAAGTCTAATATTATAACTAAAACCGATATTCATGGCACTATATTAGTCGATGTAATGATATCGAATCTCGAAATTACCCCAAGTAAATCATTAGGGCTTACTACAACTTCATGTGGTGCATGTAAGTTAGACGGGATGGAATTATTGGTAAATGGATTGCCCAGTGTAAAAGCATCAAATGAGTTTGATTCTAATGTATTGTATCGCGGGCTAATGGAAATGTCAGAAAATCAAACAGGATTCATCAAGACTGGGGGCATGCACTGCGCAGGTTTATTGACAAATGATGGTAAGTTACAATTCCAAAGTGAAGATATTGGCCGTCATAATGCTGTTGACAAAGTAATTGGCAATGGATTTAACCAAATTGAATTTAATGATTCTATTCTGTTACTGAGTGGCAGATGCGGATGGGATATTGTCGCTAAAGCTGCCCGTTGTAATATTCCTACCATTGCTTCGTTTGGCGCCTGTTCTTCACTCGCGGCATCTTGTGCGCGTAGTTTGGGCATCACAATACATTCTTTCGTCAAAAAAAATAGCTCGGTAATCATTGGCTAGTGTATCTATCTATACAGAGATTTCAAATGATTGATTTCAAAGAGAGTGGATAATAGGGGGAATATAATGAATGGTAAAACACCCTTAGAAGGCATCCCACTTAAAATTGGCAAGCCTAAAACGACTGCAGCAGGTATACCAGCAGTTATCTCCAGTGCAAAACATGCACTTAAGAAAATGGGTCTAAAAAATACCATCAAAACATTGAGGATGGTTAATCAAAAAGATGGTTTTGACTGTCCTGGTTGTGCTTGGCCAGACCCGGAACATAGATCCTCATTCGAGTTTTGTGAGAACGGCGCTAAGGCAGTGGCGGATGAAGCAATGAAAGCAAATGTTAATGCTAAATTCTTTGCCAAATATTCCGTTAAAGACTTATCAGGGAAAAGTGATTATTGGCTTAATAACCAAGGAAGAATTAACCAACCAATGTATTTAGGTCCTGGTGAGTTAAATTATAGTGCCATCAGTTGGGAAAAATCATTAAAACTTATTTCACGTAAAATTAATTCTTTATCTAGTCCTAACAGAGCTGTTTTTTACACGTCAGGCCGGACAAGTAATGAAGCGGCTTTTCTGTATCAGGCATTTGTAAGGTTACTTGGAACTAATAATATGCCAGATTGCTCTAATATGTGTCACGAATCTAGCGGTAAAGCATTGATCCAGACCATAGGTATCGGTAAAGGAACAGTAACATTGGATGATTTTAATCATGCAGATACAATCTTGGTGATTGGACAAAACCCAGGTACTAATCACCCCCGAATGTTGACTGCTCTAAGAGATGCTAAGTTGAAAGGCGCTAAGATAATACATATCAATCCCCTTCCAGAAACTGGTTTAGTTAGATTCAAGCATCCACAAGACTACATGACGCTTAATTTAGCATCAACAGGCCTTGCTGATATGCATTTACAGGTTAAAATTGGTGGTGATGCGGCATTATTGCAAGCGATAAACAAACTAACTATTGATGCTGGGTCAATTGATGATGGATTCATCTCTAAGAAAACTAAATCATATGAAGAACTAGCAAAATCATTAGAAAATATAGATTGGAACAGAATCGAAACAGACTCTGGGATTGCCAGAACTCAAATTGATAAGTTATCTAATATAATTATCAATTCTAAATCTATCATCTCTTGCTGGGCCATGGGTTTGACGCAGCACAGGAACGGAGTTCACGTAATTCAAGAAGTAGTAAATTTGCATTTACTAGGTGGGCATATTGGCCGTGTCGGCGCCGGTTTATGCCCAGTAAGAGGGCATTCAAATGTTCAAGGTAACAGAACTGTTGGTATTTGGGAAGCTCCTAGTGATTCATTCATTGAGAAAATGGAGTTGGGACTCAAGAGTTCTATGCCAAGAAAACATGGCTATGATGTTGTTCATTCAATTTCAGCAATGGAAAGTAATGATGTAGACTTTTTGTTCTGTTTAGGTGGAAATTTTATTTCTGCCACACCTGATACTACCAGAACCGCAACTGCTGTTTCAAAGTTAGATATGGTCGTACACGTTTCCACCAAACTAAATAGATCTCATTTAGTGAATGGAAGCGAATCTTTAATCCTACCTTGTTTAGGTCGTACAGAGTCAGATATTCAAGCTGAAGTTGAACAATTCGTAACTGTCGAAAATTCAATGGGAATAGTTCATAAATCTCAAGGCCAACTAAAACCAGCCTCTAATCTGTTGAGAAGTGAACCATGGATAATTGGCAACTTGGCAGATTTAACTTTACCTGAGTCCAATATTGACTGGCTGGGTTGCGTTGAAAATTATGATAATGTAAGAGATTTAATCAGCCAATCAATTAGTGGCTTTGAGGACTATAATTCTAGAGTTAGGCAACCTAATGGATTTTATCTACCCAATCCCCCGAAAGATAGTTGCGAATTTGAGACAGATGACGGGCTAGCTCACTTTTCAGTCAATCCTCTTCCCGATGTTTCGCTGAATGAAGACGAGTTTGTTATGATGACAATAAGATCGCATGACCAATATAACACCACTATTTATGGGCTTGACGATAGGTATCGTGGAATAAAAGGTAACCGAAGAGTCTTGATGATGAACCCTCATGACATGTTAGAAAGAAATTTAAAAACTAGGGACCCAGTAAATATCACAAGCCATTTCAAGGGAACCAAACGAATTTCTCAAAAATGGTTGGTAATTCCATACAATATACCAAAAAGAAATCTTGCAGCATACTTTCCTGAGGCAAACGAATTAGTACCACTAGAATCAACTGCTGCCTTCTCAAATACTCCAACCTCTAAATGGATTATTTGCACAATAAGTGGGAATGATTCGATTGCAGAGGAGGAGTGAAATTGACTAAAGGTTATGTTGAGTTTTTCTTTAGTAATGCCAAATTCAGAAGGTTATGGGCTGCTTCTGTAATCTCATTACTCGGTGAATGGTTCAATACCATTGCTTTATTTTTCTTAATTTTAGAATATTCAGGTTCAGAATTTCTTTTGGGTATTTTATTTTCTGTAAGAATGGCTCTTTTCGCCATCTCTCAACCTGTTAATGGATTATTAGCAGATAGGTTTAGCCGTAAGAGTTTGATGCTATGGGCTAACATATTGCAAGTAGGTCTTGCGTTATCATTCCTATTAGTAGACGGACCTGAAGATATGTGGTGGCTAGTAACGTTATCTGGCTTGATGATGTTATTACATGGGGTCTATGTAACCGCAGAACGCGCCGCATTACCGAACATTGTTGATGAAGAGGATCTAATAACTGCTAACGCTATCGACAGTGCCTCTTGGTCAACGGCTCTGTGTATAGGGGCTATGCTTGGCGGCATAGTGGTAAGTATCTGGGGCACAGATATGGCATTCATTATAGATTCATACACATTTTTGTTGTCTTCACTATTGCTAATACCACTCAAGTTTAGTCAAAATATAGATCCTAAAATGAAGGGACCCTTATTCAGTACAGCATTAGCCAATATCAAAATCGGATGGTCAAGGATTTACTCTGACAAAAAATTGCTTAGAATTGTTTTCGCAAAGTCATCGTGGAATTTAGCAGGTGCAGGATTGGCCGGTGTATTCCTTGTCTTGGCAGGCTCTGAATTAACAGGTTACGGTGCAGCGTTTGGATTTGGATTGTTTTTCTTTGCTCGCGGTATTGGGACTGGTATTGGCCCATTGTTGGCGCGTGCAATATTCAAAGACAAAGCAAAATGGCCCACATTAATTGGCATATTAGTGACAATCTCAGGTTTCTTCTACCTGTTAGTTGGTATTAGTTTAGATATATATCTGCCATTAACGGTCTTACTAATTATTTGTGCGCATTCTGCAAGTGGCGGTAATTGGGTATTGTCCACAGTGCTGACTCAAATGTGGGTCGAAGATGAAGTCCGGGGGCGAGTGTTTTCAATGGACATGTTGATCCTTGGAACCAGTGCAGCATTATCAACTACTATAGCAGGTTATCTTGTTGAATATCAAGGTCTAACACTAAAGAACGGATTCATTTCGTTTTCATTATTAATGATTATTTGTGGGATAATATTTACCTTTTGGCGTCCCGATATTGACGCAACGGTCAAACAATAGGCTCAAAGAACTCCAATGATTGGGATTATCATGGGAGAAGACTATTCTACGCTAAGAACATCCCTATTATCAGGTATACCTGATAATTTACCCAATCATCCTGGTCACGATGACTCTGTGGACCACGCCCCAAATCGTCGACAGGTATTAGATGATAAAGGAAAAAGACTTGCAATTAAAAACGCATTAAGGTACTTTAATCCGGAACTTCATGCCACATTGAGTAAAGAATTCCTACAAGAATTGAATTCGTTTGGCAGAATTACTATGCAAAGGTATAGACCCACTGATTATGAAATTAAGGCTCATCCAATATCGGCATATCCAGCAAAATCCCAACAAGCTGCTTCAATTATGCTAATGATTATGAATAATTTAGATGAAAGAGTGGCTCAATTTCCACATGAATTAATCACCTATGGTGGTAATGGCTCCGTGTTTCAAAACTGGGCACAGTACCGCTTAACTATGCAATACCTTTGTCAAATGACTGATCATCAAACCTTGGTTATGTACTCTGGCCATCCAATGGGATTGTTTCCATCCGATCCAAACTCTCCCCGTGTTGTTGTCACCAATGGCATGGTGATACCAAATTATAGTTCAAGAGAAGATTATGAGACTATGAATTCCATCGGAGTAACCCAATATGGGCAAATGACTGCTGGGTCTTACATGTATATCGGCCCCCAGGGAATCGTCCATGGAACTACTATTACTCTCCTAAACGCTGCCAGAATGCATTTGGAATTACCCCCTGACCGGGATTTGTCTGGTATTACTTTTGTAACTTCAGGATTAGGCGGAATGTCTGGAGCGCAAGCAAAAGCTGCAGTCATCTCGGGTGCAGCATGTATTGTTGCTGAAATGAATGAACATGCTGCAGTAAAACGCCATGCACAGGGTTGGCTGACTGATTTGTCTTACAATATAGATAATTCAATTGATTTGTTAGTATCGGCAGCAAAGGAAGGTAGGCCGATATCGATTGGACATATTGGAAACATTGTAGAATTATGGGAACGAATCGTTGAAAGGGGCGTTAAAATAGATTTGGGAAGCGACCAAACCTCGCTACACAATCCGTATCAAGGCGGTTATTTCCCTGCTGATTACACCTATGATGAGTCCGTTCAAATGATGTCAAATGACCCAGATAAGTTTGCTCTTGAAATACGTAAAACCCTATGCAGGCATGCAGACGCCATTAACAAATTATCAGATAAGGGTATGTTCTTTTGGGATTATGGCAACGCATTTCTGCTTGAATCCTCAAGAGCTGGTGCAGATGTGCTAAATGATGATGGTAGTTTCCGATATCCTAGTTACGTTGAAGATATAATGGGTCCCATTTGTTTTGATTATGGGTTTGGACCTTATAGATGGGTTTGCACTTCTGGCGATCCTCTGGATTTAACAAAAACCGATGAAATAGCAAAAGAAGTATTACAAGGTCTAACAGTGGGCGCATCACCTTCTATTATCCAACAATTAAATGACAACATTAGATGGATTGAACAAGCCGGAGAAAATAACCTAGTAGTCGGTAGCCAAGCAAGAATCTTGTATGCCAATGATGTGGGAAGGCGTAAAATTGCCCTCGCCATGAATCAAGCAATTGCGGATGGACATATATCGGCACCTATAGTGTTGGGTAGAGATCACCACGATGTATCGGGTACGGATAGCCCCTACAGAGAGACTGCTAATATTCGAGATGGTTCTATGTTTACTGCAGATATGGCGGTTCAGAATTTTGTTGGTGATTCCTTCAGGGGAGCGACTTGGATAAGTTTACACAATGGCGGCGGAGTTGGGTGGGGTGAAGTAATAAATGGCGGTTTTGGCTTATTGATTGATGGTTCACAATCTGCTAAAAATAAGATTGAATCTATGTTACACTGGGATGTAAATAACGGAGTGGCAAGGAGAGCTTGGGCACGTAATCCTGGCGCCATCGAAGCCATTAAAGTGGCCATGGAAGAAAATAATTTACTCAAAGTAACTATCCCTCAAATAAGCGATGATGCTATTTTAGACGACATCCTAGGGTGATTTAATGGCGTCTGTAATACAATTAGATGGCAATACTTTGTCGCCTGCTGAAGTATATGCCGTCGCAACAGATAGTTTAGAAATTAATTTATCAGAAGATTCTTGGAGCCGGATTGTCAAATCTAGAAAAGTAGTAGAAGACATATTACAATCTGGCGAAGTAGTTTATGGCATAAATACTGGCTTTGGTTCATTAGTCGATACTAATATTTCGAGTGAAAAATTACAAGATTTACAAATAAATCTGATAAGGTCTCATGCGACTGGTTTGGGTGAACCAATGTCTAGATCAGCCGTGAAAACTATGATGGTCGCCAGAATTAATTCATTTGCCAAGGGTTTTTCAGGTGTCCATCCTAATGTAGTTCAGCAATTAATTGATTATGTCAACCATGATGTAACACCATATGTGCCCCGCATAGGTAGTTTGGGGGCAAGTGGCGATTTAGCACCTCTCTCGCACATGGCTATCACATTAATTGGCGAAGGTTCAGTGATCAACGATAGTGGAGAGAAAATACCAACTAGAGATATGTTATTAGAAAAAGGCTTAATTCCCGTGGAATTATCTGCTAAAGATGGTTTATCGCTAATTAATGGGACTAGTCAAATGCTAAGTTACTCGATACTATCTCTTCAAATTCTTAATAATTTATTGACTATTTCAGACGTAATTTATTGTACTTCCCTTGAAGCGTTTCAAGGTAGTATTAGTCCAGCAGATGCACGTGTGCATGCCGCGAGACCGCATCCCGGCCAAATATTGGTTTCATCTAGGATAAGACAAATAATGCAGGATTCAGAAATTTTATCTGGCCACAAAGATTGCTCGAAAGTTCAAGATCCTTACTCTTTTAGATGCGCTCCACAGGTGCACGGAGCGGTATATGAAGCTTTAATCAGCATGAGAGAAACCATCCAAGTCGAACTTAATAGCACGACTGATAATCCATTAGTATTTCCTGAAACTACCGAAAATCAAGCAACTATCATCTCACAAGGTAATTTCCACGGGGAAATCTTAGCACTTTGTGCAGATAGAATGTCGCTAGCCTTATTTGAGTTAGGTTCAATATCTGAACGGCGTATGGACCAATTGCTCGATTCTAAAAAGAGCGGTTTGCCGCCATTCTTGGCCACCAATAGTGGGTTGGAATCAGGTATGATGATTGTACAATACAGTGCTGGTTCATCCCTTTCCGAGATGCATGGTCACGCCGCTCCGCGTACCTCATTTTCCACTAGTACGTCTGCAGGACAAGAAGACCATGTGAGCATGGGTGCAACAGCATGTTGGAATCTTTATCAATCATCTATTAGACTATCAGAAGTTCTAGCATGTGAATTAATAATTGCATGTCAGGCTCTTGAGTATAATAGCTTAGGCCCGGCACCTTTTGTTAAGTCACTGTATAAGTTAGTCCGTACTATCTCTCCAAAGCTAACAAAAGATCGTTCAACTAGTGACGAATTAATTTCTATTGCTAAAATATTGAGAGATGGGGCCTGGCTATCCAGGATTGAAGCGGAAAACGAGCGCCTAATTCGTTGACTGATAATACTTCTTTTCTAGTTCTTCTAGACTTGTTAATTGCCTTAACCTAAATATGTCAGTCGCTAAATCTGATGCATTGATGGAACTTGAATTAGAATTAATAAAGCGGTCTAAATCAACGGCCCTTCTGACCTTTTCTTCTACAGACTTGTATAAGTGATATGCTTTATCTTCTTGATAATTCAACGCCGGTTCTATTTCAGAAACATCTAAGCCCATCCTCCTCCATTGTAATATTCGCTTGACTAGTATATTATTAGAAAACCCAACTCGCGGTAATTTAGACAAATATACTAATCTTGGATTGCCATCTTTACCCAGTTCATATTCCATATTTTCACCAGGAGAAATACTTGGCTGGAGATCTTCTTCTTCCTCATATATTGCTGATCTAGTTGTTTCATCCGACAACTCAAGATAATCTAAGATATACTTTATCTTGGTCGCTATTTTATCCGGCATTGCTAATAAATCTAAACATAACACACATGAATAATTAAACATAGATAATTTATCTACAAGCATAGTTATTTCAGATAAAAGTTGATGAGAACCAATTCTATCGCAAACAAATTCTAACCCTTCTATTACTATTACCTGTTCATTAGATGTATCCATATTTTGTTCCATAATGGCCACTATCGATGATATCGATGGCTTTATCGAATTATTACCGTCACTTTCAGTCATCCAATATGTCTCTAAACCATTAAGATCAATTTGCTCTAACAAACGTCTAGATGGTATTCTTGTTATTAGCGTAAATTTACTTTCAGGGTTTTTCTCTATCATAAACTCGATATCCGAAAACATCTCAGAATATGTCTGAGTTTCGTAAAGATATGCGCGATTCCCGCCGACCTGTACCATGAGACCCAATAACGAATAAGACTAGTCATATATACATTTGAGCATAAATTACCCGTTAATCATTATATCATGGGTAGTAATCCGGCAAATGGGTGTGACAATGTCCGACGGTGAAGAAAAAGAAACTCCAATGGCTGAATGTGGTTCATGCAGGGCAATAATCCCTCTTGATTCAAAAGAATGTAGTGAATGCGGTATCAAGATATCAGGAGTTTCAGAAGCATCTCTTGGAGAGTGTGGTGCTTGTAATTCATTAGTTCCAATAGATTCTAAGATGTGCCCAGATTGTGGAGTATACTTTGTAGCGGATGATGTATTAGATGTTCTCCGCGACTGGTTTAATAACACGGGTATAGAAGCACAAAAACTGTTTGAAAAATTCGACTCTGATTCGGACGGTTCAATAGACGCTGAAGAATTACGCGAAGGCTTACTGAAAATGAATTTGGCTGATTTGCCACCTTCTCAAGTAGATCGTTTGATTAACGAAGTTGACACTGACTCTGATGGAGTGATTAGCCTAGAAGAATTAGTCTTTTCAATCACAGGAGAGGGGATTAACTCCAGTGAACCAACATCTAAAGAAGTCTTGGAATCCAGTGAAACTTCCAAAGATTATTCTGAAAATGTATTAGATAGAATTGTTGAGAAGTATGCCATCAAAGATAAATCTGAATTTTTGGAATTTGCACAATCTTATGATGCAAATAACAATGATTATCTCACAGAATCAGAAATCAAAAAGGCAGCAACCGATTTTGTCGAACAAACATCTCAGACGACTTCAGAAAGTGAAGAAGTTGTCGAGGACGAAACAGGCAAAGAAAAATTGTCCGAAGAAGATGATTCTACCAATAAACCCCTTAACGATGTAGAAGAAGACGAAGAGGAAATGATAGAACAAGAAAGTTTAGAGGCTGAAGAAATCATTGAAGAAGGAATTGCAGATTCTGCTCTTGATAATCTTAACAAACTAGTCTCAACCGCTGCGGAACTAGACATGACAATTAGGTCCATGTTTGAATCAATTGATAGCGATGAGGATGGAATGATTACCGGGCCTGAGCTACAAAAAGGCATTGTTGAAATATGCGGAGACTCCCTTTCACCTTCAGAGGTTTTTGAGATAATATCATTGATTGATGAAGATTCAAATGGTAGAATAGATGCTTTTGAACTAATTGAAATTATAGAATCGATGGATATTGACATAGACTCTGATTTGGTAGAAGAATCTGCTTCAGGATTCCAATTGCTAACCAATTACATGGATGAAGCAGGTTATACTCCTTCAGCGCTGTTCAACAGCTTAGATATTGATGGCGATAATAAAGTTAGCAAAGAAGAACTTAGTCTGAAATTACACAAGGAACTAGATGATGATATAACACCAGAATTAGTTGACGAATTGATGGACATGTTTGACGAAGATGACGATGGTTTTGTAGACATGATAGAATTTGTTGGAACCATTGAAGAACACGATGAAGAAGAAGTCGATCAAGCAGCCTCGTTATCCAACAAGAAGGAATTCCCAACAAAGTGGCAGAAACGCATGATGTCTAAGAAGTGGAAAGATGTCGTGTGGCCATTAGTTCATTCAGCGTTTGTCTTCTTCATCATATTGTGGGCAGTTAATGCCACATTGGCACCATTTGTCGATGGCACAGGAGGTACGGTGGAAATGGATTCTGAATTTGGCTCAACAACTACCGCTGATGGAACAACGTACTACGATGGGGATGCTTATCCATGTGACGAGAGTATACAAGTTGACGGTTGCAAGAATTCATTAGCACCACTTGCAGCAGACGGTGGCGAAATATCTATGCCTGCAGGGTTTTACTGGGATGGTATATTATTCATGGTCCTAGGAACTATAGGTTTGTTGGGTAGTTTGTTTTTGCAACTTTCCATAGTTCCTGGATGGAGGGCTCGAGCTCGTGCTATGAAAGAGAACTCAAACGACAGAAGCGAAGTTAAAACGGCAATTGCGGATGAAAATGAGTCTGAGGTAGATGAAACAGAAGACAGTACAGATGATGAAGCAATTGATTCAGTTGAAGAAACCGACACCCTGGATGAAGAAAAATCGGAAGAGGAGCAAGAAGATGAAATCGATATTGGATCTTACATTGGATTGGTATTAGAGGATGAAGAAGTGTTCGGTACAATTATCGAGTTTGATGATGAAGAAGGTTTAGTAACTATAGAAGAAGATGGCACAGGTGACTTGGTTACTGGCTACCAAGATGATATGTTCCTAGATGATTGAAATGTCAAAAGATAGTTTAAAATTATTCGCCGGTAAAGCCATTTGTCCTTCATGCGGATGTATAGATAATATTGGATCATTTAGATGCGTTGGATGTGGTGCATTTCATTCGACTGCGCACTTAGTTGATCGAGCAGTACCTCCTGCAGAACAGCGTGAAGTAATTGAACAGATAGTCAACCCGATGGCATATTCAATAGGGCCAAATCAGAAAATAATTGAAGAATCCTTTGAACAAACCGAAGATGTAAAATCATGGGATGGAGGTTCAACAGACTTTTCGTTTTCTGATGATGGAGAAGTGGCATTGGTGAAATTAACTGATGATGAAATTCCGAAACCAGAAGAGTTATGATTTACAGTTTTTTCTTTTACTAAAAGAGAATAATATAATTTACTTTGGTAAAATTAATCGATGAGTTTCATTGGTGGGCTCGGAGAGAATTGAACTCTCGATCTTCGCCATGTCAAGGCGACGTCATAACCCCTAGACCACGAGCCCGCAAGCAATCCGAACAAACCGGTGTATTAAATCGCATCGGTTTAATTTCAGCTGACAATTTTAGAAATCTTCCCCGTACACCCTTCTTTAGAGCATGTACCAGCCATCCTAGTGCGACCATTGGACATCTTGATTAATCTACCATTACTAATTGGGCCATAATTTTTACATTTCAAACAAAAACCAGATACTTCAGACATTCGACTCAACATTACCAGTTAGTGAATAACTATCAATTATTCCATTAAGAATCTCAATCCAATTGCAAATTTACCATAATTACGTTATTTCCACCACAAGTAGGGGGTTAATTGGTTAGAATTCCATATCTTTGAATTTGTTTATTCTAGCTAAACAAACTAAATGGGCTACTGCGCCCTATTTGGGTGGATATCATAGGGGGCTTAGAATTAGCATATCCGGCAAATGTCGTATAACATTGATTATACGACGCCACGAGTATGGTTATTTTGGCATATTTAGGGAGTCGGGGGTTATTTCAAACAAACCAAGTAAAGGAGGGCCAGCTAAACACGACTCTAGGCCACCATCTTTTGGATCGAGCGTGCTATCAACAGTTTTCTTTACCATATGAAATGACTCTAAGTTTTCATAAACAGTCTGTATGAGAAATAAGAATTCGTCACTACTAGATTTACCGTACCAGGAATTGATACATCCGTCCTGTCGCTTAGCCAATTCAATTCTAGATTTCACCATTCTTTCAAACCTAGCTTCTTTACCTTCTTTTGCTTGACATACTACTGTTTCTAAATATTGCATGAAAATCACATAATTTGTTTTGTTAAGGTATTTGTGTTTTTTATCTATCAGAAAATAATTAATTAATATTCATAATTATTATATTGGCCATTGAGTATGTTGGCGGAAATCGGCGAGTGACCAGGAGTCAAACACCAAGACTCCCAATGTTTTGAATTTAGAATATTCAAGTTTGCCACTGCTCCTGTAGCAATTACTCCATGCCGCATGCCTGTTGGATGGGGAGTGGTAAATGAAGGATTAATTGTTGAAGCAACTAGTGCTGCTAATGGATCAACTCTGCATCTCTGTACTATACAAGAGGCGACAAATGGCATGCTTAAAACCTGATTATTTGGATTAAAGTCTGTAGCGATTGTCCATAAGTGGTTATTTTCGATCATTGAATTGAAATCAGGCCAATCTGAGCCCATTGAATATGGTGTACCTGGTAAGAATCCTGTGCTAACTTCTGCTTTAGTCATTTTATCACGGTTCTCCTCACTGGTATAATGTGCATGGTCGGCGGTATCTACCCGGAGCTTAGCTGCTAGTTCCCCGCCACCTCCGTCAGAAAATTCGTCGATATGCATTCTTAGATTCATACCATGAGATTTTGCTGCTTTGAGTATTTGTTCTGCCTCATCAATACCAAACCAACCAGGTTCGCAAAAAACATCTGCAGAACGGGCTAATTGTGCTTCTGCCACAAGTGGCAACTGTTGTGTGATTATTTCTTCTGTGTAGGT
>CESI01052102.1_pt1 | contig 13451 bp, 6 predicted proteins | sample 356301 | NCBI WGS metagenome assembly CESI01 (sample SAMEA2621423, study PRJEB7988) | marine metagenome | biome: marine biome (ENVO:00000447); feature: deep chlorophyll maximum layer (ENVO:xxxxxxxx); material: "saline water (ENVO:00002010), including plankton (ENVO:xxxxxxxx)" | depth 40 m | reverse complement strand
CCACAGAGGGCCGCCGCGGAAAGGGTAAGTTGATTTCCCCCTTTTTTATTCCCTTTCCTTTTTTTTATGCTTGCATTTTTCCCTGCTCAGGCAGCCGGAGTTTGCAGGTGTGGAGTGGTTAGGATGCTCTTGTTTGCCTTTTTTCTTGTTCTTAATTGGACGATGGCAGTGGCGCAAAGTATCCAGCATTCTGAAATCAATGGGCACATTCTTCGCAGTGAATCTCAGATTCCTTTGCAGAATGTGTTGGTGGTGGCTTGGCCTTGTGGTCAAATCACTGCGACAGATCGGTTTGGTTTTTATCAGATTGAATGTCCTGTTGGTATTGACTCCATTACCTGCTCAGCTTCATTTTTCGAGACACAAACGGTTCTTCCTGGACCAGGTGACCATGTGGATATTTGGTTGAACTCACTTGATGTGCAGTTGGACCAGGTGTCGATTGAATCCTTGCGCTCTCCAGAGCCTGAAGCTCAGCGGCTGTTGGGTCGTGATTTGATGCAAGCTTTGGATCGAACACCGGGTCTCCAAAGTCTTGATTTGGGCGATGCTATGATGCAGCCTGTCGTTCGCGGTTTGGTTGGATCGAGGGTCGCCTTGCTTGAAGATGGAGTGCCTCAGCAGGGTGGACGATGGGGGGCAGACCACGGAATTCTTGCGGATCCAGTTTTGTACGGTTCCATGGAATGGGTTCCGGGTGGAGGGCATCTTTGGATGGGACCGGAATCGGTGGGTGGCGGATTGCGTCTGATGTCTCCAAAACCAAGTGAAAAGCTCGGAGAGATGACCGAATGTGGTGCATCTTTTCGGCAAGGCGATCAACGCGTGAAGACCCACGCCCTACATAGCGTCACGAGAAATAATCAGTTTTGGTATGTCGGAGTTTCTGGGTCTGCTTTTGGAAATCAGAACATTCCTCAAACATCCTTCAGCTATCTCGGTCGCTCATATGCATTGGCCGATCGGATGTTGCCCAATACTTCAGGTCGTTCCATTCACGGAGCGGCTGGGTTGGAGCGGTTGGCTTTGCGGGGCCATAAAGTCGAGGGTTCCATTCGGGTGTCTGATGTGGTTCAAGGATTATTTCCGGGGATTGTGGGTGTGCCGCGCCAAGGCGATTTGGATGCGCAACCGCAGACTTACCTCTCCGGGATTCCGCAACAACATGCAACCCGCGTTCAGACGACCGGCAGTTGGAAATCCGGGGCCAGCAATCTCGGAAGTTCTCGTTCGGTGAAGGCTTCCCTTGCGTGGAATCGTCGACTGGAGTTAGCACCTCCTCATGCCCATGGATGGGGCCCTGAACCGGATTCAAATCTCAGTCTATCGTTGGATGAATGGACCGGGTTTTTGGAGTCTGTGAGGCGTGGACCCCATGGCACTTGGGGAATGCAATTGGAGGGTTTGGTGGTCGCCACTTCAGGATGGGAGTTCTTGCTTCCCAGTCATCGCCGCATTCGGGGGTCAGTTTTGGGCGAAAAGAGCATCGGTATTCATCAACTGGGTATCCGTGCGGATTTGGTCGGCACAGAACAGGTTGGGCATGAAGAGCCGCTCTACGATGCCGATGGATCGATTGTGGGATCTGATCGCCGCGCCGAAGCTATGCAACGCTTAATTCCAGGTGGAATGGTTTCCTGGTTAATGAATGTAGAGCCGACGTCTTCTGATTGGACTGGAACAGCCTCCGTCGTGATTTATACGCGTGCCCCTAGCAATTATGAATTGGGAGCTCATGGAATTCATCACGGCACCTTTCGATTCGAACAAGGCAATGCGGCTTTGCGGTCCGAAAAAGCTGTTGAAGCGCGTTTTCAAGCAAGCTCGGCAGCAAGCGAAACAAAATGGAATTGGCGTATTCAAGCCTTTTCTGCTTTGCATCGGGACTTCATTGCCTTGGGCCCTAGTGCAACGTTTGCTCCCATCTCACATGCGGGGCAGGTTTATACGTTCGAGGCTGTGAATGCTTTTCGTACGGGTTTTGAAGCGTCATTGAAGACGTCAAGAGGGGCATGGTCCGCGTCTGCTGATGGCTCGCTGCTGGGACAATGGGATGTGGCTACGGGTCTAGGGCTTCCCTTTACAACACCAGCACAAGTTTATTCTACCGTCGGACGAAGCATACGTAAACACCATCAATTGACGATTTCGTGCCGTGCCATCGCAGACGCAAATCTTACGGCACGAAATGAAGCACCCACAGAAGGTACTCTTTTGTGGGGAGTGGGCTGGAGCCTGGCTAGAAAAGCTGGTACCTGGTCCATCAATCTACACAATGCATCCAACACTGCATGGCTTGATCATACGAGCGCGTATCGCGCGTTGGGTCTCGTCGCTCAGGGTCGATGGATGCAAATCAGCTTTACCACTTTGGTGAAGCAAAGCAACAAAATCAAATAAATTTTTATCTATGAATTTTTCTATTTCTAACTCTATTATGGCTTTGGCTTGTGTGGCCATTATTTTCACATCTTGTGGCAAAACAGACACTGAATTTCCTACCGTTTGCACGGAGGCTGGCAGCGAGACAAGTGTACTTGCTGACGAGATCGAAGCTATCGCTGGAACAACAGTCACAATTACTGATGTCTTCTGCGATAACGAAGAACTCAGTGAAGTCCGATGGGACATCCACAATGCTGCGGACCATTCTCATGAAGAAGGTGAATCTGAAGAAGGATTTGTTTTGCACAGTGGAACAGAATGGGAAGAGCTCGAAACCACTTCACTCACTGGAACGAGTAGCACGGTCTCTATCACGTTGGATATTCCGCTTACATCCCGTGGTGTATGGGATGTTGTGGTGTCCTTGGTTGACGAGGCAGGCAATGCCGGTACAGACGTCGTGACTCAAATGCACATTGAGAATGAGCACCTCCCTGAATTCACGCTCAGCGCGGTGAACGGTGTTGATCCGGCGACTTGGACGGGCGAACCTGAATGGAGCGCTGGTGCATCAGTCACGTTGTCGGGAATGGTGAAGGATGAGGATGGTGTTGCAGCAGCAGTAATTTCTGTGGTACACGAAGCCGATGAGACAACCGTTTGGGAGTTAAGCCTGGAACCGAATGGTGTGACTGAATTGGAGTTTATTGTTGACGCGTTGATACCCGCCGATGCAGAAGCAGGTGAGTATCATTTGGAAATGACTGCGACAGATGGAGCAGGAAATGCTATGGAGACAGGCTTCCACGTCGAAGTTGAGTAAATGCCAATCGAGGTGCTGTGTTCAGCACTCTTTATAGAAGCTTTCTCATCCGTAGGGGTGGGAAAGCTTTTTTTTTGCAATTTCGAAGCTCTGAAACAACCTCGTCATGCGCATTCCCTTTCTGCTGGTCAATTGTCTTTTATTCATAGGCGCCTCGGCGCAGTATTCCATGCCGCATGAGGAATCTCCGCACGAAGGAACTTGGCTGCAATGGCCGCATAATTTCACCTACGGTTCAGGTGCCGAAGATTTAGAGGCGAGTTGGGTGGATATGACAAAGGCGCTGACAACTGGAGAGCGCGTGCACATTATCGCCTACAACGTTGATCAGATTTCTGATATCACAAATATGCTTCAATCGGCAGATGTGGGTATGGGGCAAGTGGATTTTCAAATTTGTCAAAACGACGACTTCTGGGTGCGCGACAATGGACCCATTTTTGTGCAGGACGAGTTGGGCGATTGGCTCATTTTGGATTGGGGGTTCAACGGTTGGGGCGGAGATACGCCTTTTGAATTGGATGATGCAGTTCCCTCAGTAATTGCAGGAAACCTCAGCATTCCGGTCATCGATCTAAGCGCCATGGTCTTGGAGGGCGGAGCCATTGAAGTAGATGGTCAGGGAACCCTGATGGCAACGCGTTCGTCCATCACAGGAGACGACCGCAATCCCGGATTGACAGAAACTGAAATCGAGGATTACCTGAGCCAATACCTCGGAGTGCAGCAGATCATTTGGTTGGATGGTGAGTTTGGGGGTGCTGAAGACATCACGGATCAGCACATCGATGGCTTTGTCAAATTCGTGGGAAACCACACGTTGGTGACTATGAATGATGCGGACCTCGCCTATTGGTATGTCGGGACGGGTGACCGAAACATTATTGACCAAGCAGCAAATACGGAAGGGGCTCCTTATCAACGCGTCAACCTCCCGCTGACGCAGTTTCCTGTTCAGACTACCTCGGGTCAAAATGTGGGTTTTCGCAGCAGTTATGTCAACTTTTATGTAGCCAATGATGTCGTGCTGGTTCCTGAGTACAATGATCCTCAGGATGAGGTTGCGCTTGAAATCATTCAAGGCCTCTATCCTGATCGCATAGCGATGGGCATCAACTGCCAAAATATGTTGCTGTGGGGTGGAATGGTGCATTGCGTTACACAACAGCAGCCGCTTGGCTCTGGAGCCATGACCATGCTAGAGAATTCGTCTCTGCGTGATCACGGGAGGTGCATCAAACGGATTGATTTGAGAGGACGAGAAATCGATCAGGTGATTCCAGGCCAGTTTTGCATTCAGCTGTTTGAGGACGGTTGGGCTCAAGTTGTGATTCAAGGCAACTGACTGCGGCTGATTTTTAATCAAAAAAAAAGCCCGCACGAGGCGGGCTTTTCTTCAGCAGACTTGCCGTCATCATTGAATGACTACGCGCAAGGTTTTTGAGGCTGTTGCATTTGATGTCAATTGCAAGAAGTACAAACCGCTTTGCATTCCGGATAGCTCAACGGGAGTGCAGCCGCTGCCGTTTATTTCGCGCACGAGGCTCCCTGAAATATCAACCAATCGTCCCTTCCAAACCGCATTTGCTTCGAGTCCGGAAACCATGAAGTAATCTGTTGCTGGATTTGGATAAATGATGGCGTCAGCTAACACGGTGTTTGCTTCATTCACACTGTTGACTGAACCGCTTTCACCACCGTTGAGAACCGTGATGGTAAAGCCGCTCAGGAATCCACCCAACATGCCCAATGAATCCACTGATATGGATTCGCAGTAGCTATCGGAACATCCTGCGGCATCATCCGTTACGGTCAAGCAAAGGGTGTAAGGACCGTCTGTGATGTACTGCCATGAGGTGAACGGCTCGTTACTTGTTCCTTCGTCTCCGAAATCCCAAGCATAACTTGCGTTGATGTTGTAGTCGTAAATCGTGATGTTCACAGCGCCTGGAATGGAATCTCCGCTTGCCGAGATCCCTTGAGACAGCTCGAACTCCGCATTGCATTGAGCATCATCACCTTCAGCGCAGGCTGCGATGCCTTCCACGCTCTGTGGTGCTTCGAATTCAGAGGATTGATCTACGAGCAACTCGCCATTCGGACCGTATACGAGGTAGCCGCAGGCATCGGCATAAATTACAGGCTCGGTGACAGCGAAGCCAATACCCCCTGTGTTTACCGGTACAAAAGATTTGCCATGCCAGAAGGTTGACCAGCTAGGGGCGTACGTGCCGAAAGGATCGAAATCGATGGTGGCGTAGCTGCCATATTCGTAAGAAAAGACTTCAAGAGCACCGCCAATCCAACCTTGTTGGGATTCATCGATGAAGAGGATCTCCACAAAGCCACATGAAAAGTCCGTATCACAGGGCTTCAAACCAAATACGCTTCCCGCTCCAAAGTTCGTGTCATCTGCGGTTTCAAAAAGCACATTCCCATTTTCATCCAGAACTTCATAAGAAGGCCATCCGGATCCGTTCGTATTGGTGAAGAGGATATCGATTACGGAACCTTCGTTTGCAGCGAACGAGAACGCACTCGTTCCAAGTTCTTCCGGAACTCCATTAAAGTCTTCATCAATTGCCAGCTCGTTATTGGTTTCAGAGGCAATCATGATGCCGTCGACGTAGATGTCCACGGTAGATCCACCCCAATCTTCCCAATCACTCGCGTTATACAAGTTGATGGTCCAAGTTCCACAGGTTCCTTCTACTGCTGGGATGTCCAACGGCAACACTTCGGCCAAAGAATGCACCACACCATTGTAGGCAAGAATGTCCACAATTTCAATCACTGCTCCTGAGGCTGTTGCTCCAGAATCGCCGAGACCAATCTCGATGGTTTCTCCATTCAAAGTGGTCAAGACCTGACCATCACTCAAATCGCCACTTTCATATACACCGACAACGATGTGGCGTTCAACGAACTCCTCCACATTTTGTGAGTTGATGAAATCGTTTGCATCCGAATAGCCATTGATAAGAGCATATGCAGTCACTGCATCATCAGAAGGGGCAAACACGGTGTAAGGTCCTGGGAGTGGATCACCATTGTTGTCATCATCTGCCTCCAATGCCTGAGCGCTGAGGTATTCGACTAAATAAGCATTGATGATTCCTGAAGTGAAAGATGTATGCGCTTCACTCTGAGCGATAGCCGTTACGACGGTTGCCTCAGGAAAACCACTTGGGGCAATTGTTTTATCGATTACGTGAATGACACCATTGTCTGCGATAATATCGGTTTGGATCACATTGGCATCGTTGATCATGACGCCTGCTCCGACGGAGACGCTTAGGCTTTGGCCTTGCAACGTAGGCAACGACATGCCGTCGGCTAAATCAGCCGCCATGTAAGTGCCTGGGACGATGTGGTAGTTCAATGCCATGGGCAAGTCCGAGAATCCAGCCAAGTCCCATTGATTCAGATTCATCAAGGCCATCACTTCTTCCACCGCATCTTGGTTCGGAACAAAAACAGTGTATTCGCTGTCTTCGTCGTCTAATTGTTCGATGTTTAAATATTGGAATATATAGCCTGAGTTGAAGCAACACGGCTCGGGGACAGAGTCATTGACATACATGATGCCATTCATAGCATCATCTAATGTGTAGGACCATTGAGCGTTGGCACTTTGGCCAAAAGTCAGCGCTAAGCAAATCGCCGCACTCGTCTTGAGAATATTCGTTGTCATTGAGAAATGTCTTTCAGTTTCGTTTGCCCACAATACTATACTCATTCAAAGTGTGTGACAAACAGACTGTCATTTGGGCTGATTTTGATCATAAATTTTAGATCACTTGATTTAAAGCGATTGAAGTTGGGTTTTGTTTTACTGTCTTGGCCCAATTCTTGTTCTTAAATTGTTGAATCGGCAATTGCATTAAATTGCAGCAAGTCATGCGCTACTTCATTTTCATTTTGTTTTTTTTGTTCTCATGCATCTGTCAAGCACAAGCATTACGAGCCATTGCCCGCGACGGGTTGCTGCTCCGTGCCAAGCCTTCCAAAACGTCTGAGGTGCTTGCAGTGGTGCCTTTTGGCGCTGCAGTTGTTGGCGAAGCGAAGGTTGAAAAACGCGAAAGGGTCGATGGGTTGACCGGATTTTGGGTTTCTGTATTCTTTGAAGGCAAAGCAGGTTATGCTTTTTCTGCGCATTTGCTCCCTGCGATTCGTCCGATTTCGGATTGGGAACTAAAAGGCTCTACCGATTGCATCATCCTTCCTAGGTCCCGACCACATACTGAGTTTGAACCTGAGTTGAGGCCAAATACGTTTCAGGCGAATTTTTATCATCCTGATTATTTCTGGTATGGAATGAAAATGCGAGACCGCGATATGATCTTCGAGCCAGTCCAAGTGGTGGTCTCACATTATTCATATTCCCCAGAACGGATGGGCGATATGCCAGAAGATTACCGTGAAACCGGTTTTTTCTATGAAGTTGTAGGTTCTGTTGCCTTTGATCGGTTGGTCGTTTCACAGCAAAAGTTGCCGGCAACCGCCCTTGCATCCGAGGAAACGAATGTTTCACTCATCGAGCACCCTTATCCAGATCCTTCCCACGGGGTTTCGGTGGTCTTTGAATCGAATGACCAACAGTATAGTTTGGAGTCTGCTCTCTCACCAGATGGTCATCAGTTGGAAGTTGAGCTGCTCATCGATGCTTCCTCGGTTGATACATTGTACCAAGGATACGGTCAAACATTCTTGAATGTAATGTGGTCCGGCGATTTGAATGGAGATGGGGCGTTGGATTTTTTGCTCAAAGAAGAGTCGCTTGCCTCTTGCTGCGGTTGCCATGCCTATTCTAGGTATGCCTATTCCCGACAAAACGAGGCCGGCCTTTATTATGATTTCTCCAATGATTTTTGGTAAGAGCAGCACGTCAGATCATTCCATGTCCTTTTTCCGAAACCGGACATTTTGCATCCTTTTGTTGGGATGTTTTGGGGTGTTTTCTAGCGTGTTTTCCCAGGGAGAACCCTCCGTGCAATTGAGGGAGAAATACGAACGCAACCGACGCTACTTTGCCACGATAGGTGGTGATTCAATCGAAATGAATCTCGTGTTTGATGGCGCCATCAATCCTGGATTTGCAAGTGTATATGAATATTTTGGAACAGTTTCAGGCGATTACCGATGGATGGGGTCAGGGGAGCTTGTTCCTTTGAAAGGGATATTGTGGAATCCCGATAGTCTTTCGCTTTTTGTGCCTTACTTGGTCTCAAACCAATCGTATTGGCTGGATGTGCTTGCGCCTGATTCGATTGCCTTATTGGATCCGAATAATCCGGGCCACCCCCTCTCGGTTTCAGAAGTATTCTCACTGCACCCGACGGGTGGATCTTGGCAGAAAGGCAATTCAATAAAACCTGTTCGAGGGATTGATTTCAACGCGCATGGACTTCAACGGAAAGTGGTTTTAGATGCAACAAATGCGAGGGGGTTGGTTCACCATGTGGATGTCTCTGAATTGGTTTGTCAACTCGTTGGATTGAGTCATCAGGAGTGGATTGGGTACAGCGGATGGGCGGAGACAGACGTCACTTTATACGAGTTTACATTTGTTGAAGGGGGCGTCAATGTTTTATTGGCCATCGATGTGTCCGGGTCTTGCAATACTGATCGGAGTTATCTGCTCTCTTGTCAATTGGATGCTAATGGTGTTATAAGGAATGCTCATCTTTATCAAGTTGGTAATTGCTCGTTTTATGGAGCGGAGGAGGGAGTGGATCAAACCATGAATATCATGCTTTATGATCCTCCGGAGGAAGGTGCATCAACATTCACAGCGGATTCATTGCGGTGCATTGGCGCATTTCGAATTGTCCACTCGGAAGTGATTGTTCAAAAAGCTTGGAGCGGAATCTCGAGCCGAAGTCCTCTACCCTGATGGAGAGTAATTAATGAATCAGCGAAGCAAGTTGTTATGCCTCATTGCGTCTATACCCCGCAGCATGAAGCCGCTCATAAATCTGACGAAAAGAACAAACCTTGAATCCAATTGTCCTTATTTTCATGGGACGGAAGCGCGATTTAAAAAACATCAATGGACGACGGCCACCTAGCCTTGAAGCATCAAGTTCTGAATTCTTGAATGAGTGGGGCGAGTCTTTGGAGCGGATGACTGAACGCAGGCGCATGCACAATGAACGCCACCCTCCAAATCGCAGCTCAAAGACCTGAATGAAGGAGATTAGAACATTGTTCAGACCTCATTTATTTGCAATGGATAAAGTGTAATTTTGCTGCGATGCGTATCGAATACTTCAGGAATAAATGTCCCAGTCTTCTGGTAATTCGGAAGGTTGCTCTCCTGCTGTTTATTCTGTCTTGCAACTCGATGGTTTCGCAGATCGTGATCAATGAATTCATGGCTTCTAATTCTCTGGCATTCGAAGATCCAGACTTCGAGGCCACGGGCGACTGGGTGGAATTATTCAATGCGGCTGATTCCGCCGTGAATCTTTCCGGTTGGCACTTGACCGATAACATCAGCAATCCGACAAAATGGACCATGCCGGATGGCGTGGAAGTGCCATCAGGTGGCTTTTTAGTCGTTTGGTGCGATGAAGAAAACACGGCAGGCGGGGAATTGCATAGTTCTTACCGATTGAGCAGTGCTGGAGAAGAACTGGCTTTGTTCACGCCGCAGCTTGAGGCAGTCGACTCGCTGGTGTTCGGCCTCCAACAGACGGATGTGAGCTATGGGCGAGCCAGCGATGGCGCCTCAGATTGGGCGTGGTTTTCTGATGCAACTCCTGGCGGCTCCAACAATGCCAGTGAGGCCTATTCGGGCATCACCCATGGGATTCCGTATTTTTCATTGAAAGGCGGTTTCTTCGAGGATGCGATGCAAATTGAGATTGCATCCATCTTGGGTACAGTGCGCTATACGACTGACGGACGCGCTCCGACTTTGATTGATCCGCTTTACTTCGCTCCCATTGCGGTTACTGGTGATGCTTTCATTCGCGCTCGGATCTTTGAAGAAGGCCATATTCCGGGGCCTGTGGTGACGCATTCCTATTTCTTGGAGCCAGTATTTTCGGAGCGTCCATTGCCTGTGATTTCATTGGTCACCGATCCGGATCATTTTTGGGACGCGGACACCGGTATTTATGTTCAGGATTTTAAGCCCGAATGGGAATGGCCAGTCAACGTTGAATTCTTTGAGAATGACGGCAACAACGAAGCTGCGTTTAATGAGCGTGCTGGTGTGAAAATTAACGGGCAAAATAGCTGGGTTCTTCCACAGAAAATGCTGGGAATTTATTTCCGAGGTGCATATGGTAATGGCAGTTTGGATTATCCATTGTTCCACGACCGCGATCGGACAAAGTTTAATGATTTCGTTTTGAGGGCAAGCGGTTCGGATTGGGCCTCTACACTGATGCGAGACGGTTTGGGACAATTCCTGCCACAAGAAAACGCCCAAATTGACCACCAAGGTTATCGTCCGAGCATTGTTTTCGTCAATGGCGAATACATGGGGATTCATAACATCCGTTCGCGCGTTGATGAAGAATTCGTAACCGAAAATTATGATGTGATGCCCGGTGGTTTGGATATGATTGCCGACCATGGAGCTGTGGAGGAGGGCAGTGATTCTGCTTTTTGGGTCATGGACGAATTATTTGATGCCGATCTCACTGATCCCGCGAATTTTGACGCTGTTGCGGAAGTCGTGGATTTGGAGAATTTCTCAGATTACTGGGCCACAGAAATCTGGTCAAGCAACAGCAGTTGGGGGCACAACGTGATTCAATGGAAACCTCATGAAAGCGGCAAGTGGCGATACGTTTTTACTGACTTGGATCGAGGATTCTCGGGCGCAACAAATGACGGCATCAATGAGTTCACAGAGCCCCAAAACGACAACTACGATTATGCACGGACTTGGCTTCGTCACGCTCTTGAAAATGCCGACTACCAGGATTTCTTTGCACAGCGCATGGCGGACCATCTTCACACTTCATTTCATCCCACCCGAATAGATCATGTAATTGATGAATGGTCGGCCCGAATCGAAACCGAAGTGCCCTTTCATGTGGAGCGCTGGGGGGGAACGACTTCATCCTATGGAGATGGTATAGAAAGCGAAGAATTTTGGGAAGATGAGGTCAATGATCTCCGCAATTTTGCATCCGATCGTCTGCCTTTTTTGCTTGGAGATATGGCCGATGAATTCAATTTGAACACTGCAGTTTCCCTACAAACGGGCAATGATCCAGTCAGTGCGGGTCACGTGCGACTGAATGAATTTCTGATGCCGGAAAGTCCTTGGGTGGGTCCTTATTTTGAGGAGATGCCGCTTAGTTTGACTGCAGAACCATTGCCTGGTTTCGAATTTGTAGGATGGTCTGAAATGGGAAATCTCTCTGTCATAGCTGCAGGCTCAAATTGGAAATACAACGATTCGGGGCAAAGCTTGGGTGCTGATTGGCGTGGAATGGGATTTGATGATAGTACCTGGTCATTGGGTGAGGCAGAACTCGGATATGGCGATGGCGATGAAGCGACCGAAGTCTCTTTTGGCAATGACCAAGACGACAAGCACATCACAACTTATTTCCGCAATGTATTCGAGTTGGATGACCAATTCGCCGGGACTTTGAGTGGCTTTTTTGAGTTGCAGCGAGATGATGGAGTTGTTGTTTATCTGAATGGAGCAGAACTTTTTCGAGACAATATGCCGAGCGGAACCATTGGAGCGGAAACCCTTGCGAGTGCCTCGATTTCTGGTCCGGATGAGTCCAATTGGACAGCGCATTCGATGGATTTGGATGTGATGCCGGGAGCCAACGTCTTGGCGGTAGAGATTCACCAAAGCTCTTCCACCAGTTCAGACATAAGCTTTGATCTGGCCTTTTCCATTTCGGTGCTGCTCGATGACATTCTGACCACGAGCAATCCATTGGAATTGTCTTTGGTTGGGGATGCTGGATATTTCGCGCGCTACGAAGCCACAGGTGAATGCATCTTGCCTTTGACTATAACAGAAGATTTGATATTGACTGCAGACTGTTCTCCCTACCTCGCCTTGGGCACGAGCGTTGTGGAAGAAGGTGCGACGCTCAGCCTTGAGCCGGGAGTGGAGATTTGGTTTCCTACCGATGCCCAGCTGCTCATTCAAGGCCAATTGCTCGCTGAGGGAACATCTCAATTGCCCATTGCCTTTCGACTCAATCCCATCAGCGGCGGGCCGTGGGGAAACATTCAATTCGATGCCTCTGCTGGGAATAATGTCATTCGTCATGCGATTGTTGAGGGAGCATCATCTGGCAATCATCCTGTGCATGATCGGGCAGCTGTGGCGGCTTGGTTCTCATCGGTTACCCTGGACCACGTTAGCTTGACCTCGAATGCGAGCAATCCCGTTTATGCGGAATACAGCGATATTCAATTGCTCAACTGTACAGTGCACTCGGATGTGACGGGCGATTTGATCAATGTGCGTCACGGTTCGGCCCTTATCGATTCGTGCGTGTTTGAGGGCAACAATGCGCCCGACACCGATGCCATTGATTATGATGCGGTCGATAATGGCATTGTGCGCAATACGCTCATCCACTCATTTCGTGGGGTCAACAGCGATGGCATTGATCTGGGTGAGGGGTCTCACAACATTCTGATTGAAGGCGGACTGATTCATCATTGCACGGATAAGGGCATTAGCATTGGTCAAGCATCTGATGCGGTCATTCGCAACGTGACCATCACCCATTGCGCTTTGGGCGTGGCGATGAAGGATTTGGGCGCGGCGAGCGTGGATTACAGCACGCTGTACGGCAATCAATACGGTATCAGCGTGTATGAGAAGAATCCGGGTATGGGAGGGGGCGCTGTGACCGTTCAGAATACCATTTTCTCGAATAGTAGTCATTCGCCTTTGTTCCAAGACTCGGTCTCCACGGCTTTGGTGATGAATGCTCTCTACGACAGCGATACCCTGGTGTTTGATGAAGTAGCAATGTCAAATCCCCTCTTTGCACATCCCGACGCGTTCTACTTTGGTTTGATCGAAGGCTCTCCCGCAATTGATGCGTCAGCCTCAGGAGATAATTATGGTGCACCGTTTCCGTGGCCAATGCCATGGGTTATTGAGCAGCGAGACGTCGCGATTGTGGAATTTGGATATGCCGGCATCGAACACCCTAACCGTGAGTGGATCAAGGTTCAAAATGAAGGCTCTGAGCCTCGAAATTTACAGGGATACAGTTTGGAGGATGCGGTATAC
>CESI01007893.1_pt1 | contig 13470 bp, 8 predicted proteins | sample 356301 | NCBI WGS metagenome assembly CESI01 (sample SAMEA2621423, study PRJEB7988) | marine metagenome | biome: marine biome (ENVO:00000447); feature: deep chlorophyll maximum layer (ENVO:xxxxxxxx); material: "saline water (ENVO:00002010), including plankton (ENVO:xxxxxxxx)" | depth 40 m | reverse complement strand
CCGCACCTACTTTCGAAGCCGTTGCCGACGAACTTGAAGACTGGCTCGCTGACGCCGTATTCGTGGCGCACAATGTGGGATTTGACTATGCTTTCATTCGCGGTCACTTCGAAACCATGGGAAGGGTTTGGAAGCGTCCCAAACTATGCACGGTGCGCATGGCTCGAAAGCTTCTTCCAGGCCATGGGAGTTACAGCCTCGGTCGGATTTGCAGCGATATGGGCATTCCCAATGATGCCCGGCATAGGGCCATGGGAGACTGTGCTGCCACCGTGGAGTTATTTCATCGGATGATGCAAACAGAGCACGCAAAAGATGTAGTAAATAGCATGCTGAAGCGCGGTGAGCGTGAATCATGGCTGCCTCAGCATGTGCCCGCAGAGGATTTTGAGCGATTGCCCACCTCGCCTGGTGTTTACCGGTTTCTCGATCGAAAAGGAACGCCCATATATATTGGCATGTCTCACAATGTGCGGCACCGGGTAAGGACACATTTTAATGGAAATATGGAGTCTTCAAGACGTCAAGCGTTTCTGCGGGATATCTACAGCATCGAAGCCGAGGAAAGCGGATCCGTCCTCCTAGCGCGATTGCTTGAAGACGAATTGATTCGGAAGCATTGGCCTATCCACAACCGCGCTCAAAAATCCGTGGCCATGCGCACAGCAATTATTCTGTACACAGACCAAAAGGGATTTAATCGGTTTCATTTGAAACGTCAGCGACATGTCAAGCAGGCCATTCGCTGGTTTTATAAGGATGAAGATGCGCGGTCTTGGCTCCATAATTGTGCACGCACACACAAGCTCAATGCCGAATTGCTCGGTTTGGGATCCGATGGTCGTGAGCCGGTTCGAAATGATTCCGGAGAAGCCGTAGCTGCACACAACAAAGGTATATCTGCCATTTTGCAATCCGCCCGTCAATCAGAACGAGTCGCCATCATCGAAAAAGGCCGTTGCAATCAAGAATCAGCTTTGGTGTTGGTGGAGAATGGTATCGTATATGGCTGGTGCTTCACCGAAGACACCATCGAAAGATTTGATCAATTGGACGAAATCGTACCCCTGAAACCGGGTTCATCCACCAGTGATGCAATTGTCCAGCACGCCCTCCAAGACTTGGAGTCCGGAAAATCCCATTTCAAAGTATGGCATGAGCGGGCCTTGAATGCAAAAGAGTAAGCTCCTCTCGAATGTCTGCAAAAAAATAGCCGGCACAAAAAAAGCCACCCGTAGGTGGCTTCTTTTGTCGACAAACGATTCCGCTTCAATTACTGTTGGTGCAAATCACACCCAAGTTTTTTGAATGCACCGTTCGCAGCCCTGCCGAATAAGACAGGATGTTGCGAATGGATCGTGCTTTGGGCATGATGTCAGCAGCGTGTGCGCTTTCATCAAACCAATCGGATGTCAAATCTTCAAGTGTACAATGTGCCATGGGCTTGTGCATTAGGGTTTTAACACCACAATAACGCACCCTTACTCTGACTATTGTACAGGCTTCATTTTCATTTCAATTGGCTCCGCTACATCCATCCTAGTTTAGGGTCAGCTGCACGCCTTGCTCTTCCATGGCTCGACGCATATTGATCAGTGCATAACGCATGCGCCCCAGCGCTGTATTGATAGATACTCCGGTCTCATCCGCAATTTCCTGAAAGCTTAGTTCCCGCTCAATCCGCATATGGACCACTTCCCGTTGCTCTTCGGGCAAGCAATCCAATAAACCCCTCACATCCTGATGTATCTGATCCTGAATCATTTGGTCTTCGGCATGCATTTGATCACTGGGCAATGTGTCGAATACATCAAATTCATCAGTGGCACGCATCATGCGCATCTTTTTACCGCGGCGGAAATGGTCAATCGAAATGTTGTGAGCAATCCGGAGGATCCAAGGCAAGAACTTACCTTCTTCGTTGTACTTGCCGCTTTTGAGTGTGTTCACCACCTTGATAAAGGTGTCCTGAAAGAGGTCGTTGGCAAGATCAGAGTCCCGAACGATGAAAAATATTTTGGAATAGACTTGTTGTTGATGACGATTCAATAGAGATTCGAAAGCTGCCTCATCTCCGGAGAGGTAGAGGGATATCAACTGTTGGTCAGAGAATGACGCACGCATGATTTTACGCAGTTAAAGGTGAAATGAAAACCCGAATGAATCGGGGCCTTACTTTGAAGCGTAAAATGTATCGATCGCGTGCTGTTTTAGATTGTCTCTCTCTAATATACGAATTAATTTTCGTTTGAGGAAACCCAAGACCCATATGCGGTGTTAACAAAAGCGAATGGATATTCAAATCAAAGGCGCGAGGGAGCACAATTTGAAGGGAGTCGATGTAACGATCCCCAAGCGAAAACTAACGGTCATTACCGGTTTGTCGGGTTCTGGCAAAAGTTCGCTTGCCTTTGACACATTATATGCCGAGGGGCAGCGGCGATATGTTGAGAGCCTAAGTAGTTATGCGCGGCAGTTTCTCGGTCGTTTGGACAAACCTGATGTGGACAGCATCGATGGCATATCTCCTGCCATCGCCATTGAACAGCGCACTTCTTCAGGAGGTCCTCGATCCACAGTCGCAACCCGCACAGAAATCCACGATCACCTAAGGCTCCTTTATGCACGCATCGGCCAGACCATCTCGCCCGTTAGCGGAGAAGCGGTGCAGAAAGACCGACCGGAAGACGCACTGGAGCGATTGGAAGGAGAAACAGATGGTTTGCGCTTCATTGTCTCAGCTCCGATTCCAAATAAGACCGATCGAACACGAAAACAACAACTAGATATTCTTCAGAAGCAGGGCTTCATTCGCATCCTTGATGCAAATGGAAGTGCTCACTTGATTGCAGACGTGCAGGCAGAAAAATTGAATGCCAGGGAGACCGATGTGCCTGAACCTTGGGAATTGGTCATCGATCGGCTTGCTGTAAAAAACGGCGATAAAGATTTTACGTCACGGCTTTTGGATTCCGTGGAAACGGCCTTTTTTGAAGGGGATGGTGCTTGTTCCATACATTTTACGGACAAACGATTGCCCTGGGAATTTTCAAATCGGTTCGAACGGGACGGAATCACGTTTCAAGAGCCATCGCCCCAGCTGTTCACATTCAATAGCCCCATTGGCGCTTGTAGGCGCTGTGAAGGCTTTGGCCATGTCATAGGAGTAGATCCCAGCCGGGTTGTGCCCGACCCCAAGCTATCCATCTATGAGGACGCCATTGCCTGCTGGCGGGGTGAACGCATGAGCAAATGGAAAGACCGCCTGTGTCTCGCTGCTCGTGACAACGATGTGCCCATTCACTCGCCGTGGCGAGACCTCACGGAAGTCCAGCGTGAGACCGTTTGGAAGGGCGGCAAGGGCTTCAAAGGACTTGATTCGTTTTTTAAATACCTCGAAGAAAAGAGTTACAAGATTCAATTTCGAGTCATGTTGAGCCGGTACCGCGGCCGCACAACCTGCCCTGATTGTGCCGGAACACGCCTTGGAAAGGCATCTCAGAACGTTTTTATTGGGGGCAGCGACCTTACTACTGTACTGCGCATGCCAGCCAAAGATGCTCTCGTGTTTTTTCAATCCTTAAAACTGACCGAGACACAGCAAGAAATCGCAGAGCGCTTGATCAAAGAAGTCGAAACCCGGCTCACCTATCTCTGCGATGTCGGATTGGGATATTTGACGCTGGATCGTGCGAGCAAAACTCTTAGCGGAGGTGAATCGCAGCGTATTGCCTTGAGCACTTGCCTTGGCAGCAGCTTGGTAGGAAGCACTTACGTCTTGGACGAACCCAGCATAGGTCTGCACCCTCAAGATACAGAGCGGCTCATCGGAATATTGTTTCAACTGAGGGATTTGGGCAATACGGTCGTTGTTGTTGAACACGATGAGGACATCTTAAAAGCAGCCGATCACCTGATTGATCTTGGACCATTAGCTGGCACTGGAGGGGGGGCTCTTGTGTTTTCAGGAAGCGATTCAGAATGGCCTCAATTGCCGGCCGATCATCCCTCACTCACAGCTTCTTATCTAAATGGATACGCCAAAATTCATTTGCCTGTAGAGCGCCAAATTGGCCCAGATTTCATTCAGATAAAAGATGCTTACAAAAACAACCTCAAGGGGGTCAGCGCACAAATTCCTCTGCATGCACTAACGGCCATTACAGGTGTAAGTGGTTCTGGTAAAAGTACGCTCATCAACGAAGTTATGATGCCATTGCTTCGACAGTCTCTAGACGGATTGGGCGCTGTACCCTCAGCGTTTGGAAGCCTTGGAGGAAGCGTCTCAAAAATAGGATCCCTCGAATTTGTAGACCAAAACCCAATTGGCAAGAGTTCCCGGAGCAATCCGGTCACTTATGTAAAAGCATACGATGAGGTCAGACAATTGTTTGCTGATACCCAAACTTCCAAAATACGCGGCTACAAGCCCTCACACTTCAGTTTCAATGTGTCTGGAGGCCGATGTGATACCTGCGAAGGCGAAGGCCAAGTAACCATAGGCATGCAATTTATGGCTGATTTGAAACTGCGCTGCGACGTTTGCAAAGGCAAACGATTTCAGGATGAAGTTTTGGACGTTCGATGGAAGGAAAAAAACATTGCGGATATTCTCGACATGACGGTGGCTGATGCCATTGCTTTCTTTGGCGATAACGATGAAGTGAAAAAGGTTCCTGCCGCTCAAAAACGCTTGGTTCAGAAACTGAACCCGCTCATGGATGTTGGCTTAGGATATGTTACGCTTGGACAGAGCAGCAACACACTCAGCGGTGGAGAAGCACAGCGCATCAAACTCGCCACGTTTCTTTCACGTGGCGACCGACAAGCACATACCTTATTTGTTTTTGACGAGCCCACCACAGGATTGCATGCTCACGATGTGCAAAAACTGCTCATTTCGCTCAATGCTTTGCTTGACCAAGGGCACACGGTAGTCGTTATTGAACACCACCTTGACGTGATTGCCCATTCCAATTACGTGATCGACTTGGGACCTGAAGGCGGCGACCTTGGCGGACAATTAATATTTCAGGGAACGCCGAAAAAATTGCTCCAATCCAAAGACTCACTTACTGCGCAACATCTTGCTCCTAAAATTCTGTGAAATGAAAATGTTTTCCCAATCCATTGCTGCCTTCCTATTTGCTTCAGCTTCGTTGGTGTCATGCGGCCAGCAACAGGCGCCAGCCGGTGACAATTCATTGATCAATTGGAACGACTCACTTACTCCTGAAGAATACCGTGTTCTTAGGCAATGTGGGACGGAGGCTCCATTTACTGGCGAATACTGGGACCATCACGAGCATGGGGTATACACCTGTGCTGGTTGCGGAAGCCCACTGTTTAATAGCTCCACTAAATTCGAAAGTGGCAGCGGTTGGCCAAGCTTTTTCGATGTCATCGATCAAAGCTCAATTGACACAAAAGAAGACGTGCAGTTTGGAATGCGCCGTATCGAGCTCGTATGCCACCAGTGCCAAGGGCATTTGGGCCATGTCTTTTCCGACGGACCTCCTCCGCATGGATTGCGCTACTGCATCAACAGTATATCACTTGATTTCAGCCAAGGAGATAGTATCTCTCCTTCTCAAAAGACAAGCAACAAAAAATAACGTTGGTGGCTGTTTATTGGCCGCAAGTGAAACGAACGTTTTCAGCTTGGATCAGTTGACCTCCGCTTTCGACGTTTCCTTCATCATCGAATATCGCTTTTGTACGACCATGAATGTTAATGACACCCGTGATCACACCTTGGGATGTGAATTGACCTAACAAAATACGCTTATCAGCCGGGGCCAAAGCCTGTCGCTTGTCAGGCGTAACAAACCACGCACCGTTATTGGTTGTCAGCGTCTTTCCTGTTTCAAACTCTGAGAGATCAATCAAAAATCCTGTCAATGAATTCATGTAATTGTCCTCGAGTCCAATGGTGACCCAGGAGTCGTAAGCAAGGGAGGCATCATTTTGAATGTCAAATCGCTGCACTTCAGAAGCCAATCCGCTCCCTTTGGGATGTTGATAGAACGAGGCCGTCGATGAAATGGTCATTGGCTTACCCTCCTCCCCAAATACGGCATCAATGACGTCTCCTTCGTTTAGCATCACTGCATAAACTCGGTAGGTCTTGCCATTAACCGTGCCACCGTTGTCTACGTCTTCTACGTCAATTCGATCAAACTGAGTCCATACCGTGAGAGGCATCAACAGGGTCACTAGAAAAAAACTTGCGTGCTTCATTTCGTAAAACTTGTATGCTGTGAACTTATTTCACTATTCTATTCCGCCCTAAAATACGACTAGAATTCATAGAATTGGAGCTGAAACCCGAAGAACGTGGTACAAAGTACGTTAATGTGACTTCGTGTGTATGAGGACTGAAGTAACTCGCTGACGTGCTCGTGATGTCGTATGTATAAGACAAGCCCACAGGACCATATTTCCCTCCTACCCCCACAATTGCTGCATCATTGGTTCGAAACCCAAGTGCCACCCAAGCCATATCCGCAAACCATCCGCGGAGATAAACATCCAACTGAGCTGGCGTTCGTTCGGTCAACCTCACCATGCCTGAAGGCTCCAAGCGGAAATCATTGTTTACCTGGTAGCTGTAGTGACCCATGAATCTAAAATGACGAAACTGATCATTTTCAGGACCTGAAACAATGGATGAAGACTGCAGTCCTGTCGAGCTCTGAATCAAATGCGGAATAGCAAAACCAAAGGAGTAGCCATTGCCAAACACCATCATTCCAAATTGGGCATCGATTGACAAGCTCTGCTCAAGACCGAATTGCAATGCAGGGTCTTCTACATCCCAAACATCCAAGTCATTGTCAAATGACCACTGATTGGCCATTAGACTCAAGCCGAACGATACCGCATCGTAATTATTGAGATCTATGGTGTACGAACCCGCAAGCTCCATGCCCGTCCGCTTAATCGCTCCTCCTGTATCGTCGCTGTATACGATTGCACCAACACCAACGCGGTTGGGAAGCGATGTATGACCGCTTAGCGTCATCGTCTCAGGAGCACCGTCAAATCCGGTCCACTGATTTCGGAAGGTCATCGTCACCGGCGTTTCGGGAAGTGTCCCAGCGATCGCCGGATTGCTCAAAAATGGATTTGTCATGAATTGAGAACGACGAAACAATTGTTGAGACGTAGCAGAAAGCATTCCTGTCCCCAAAAATATCAGACTCAACGCAAAGGTGTAAATATGTCGTTTCATGGGTTCAGTATTTCAAGGTCACTGTGCCAGTGATTGGGCTTTGTCCTTGGGCAAATTCAATGACGTAGTAGTAATCTGCTACAGGCAATGGAGCGTTGTTGTAACGCCCATCCCAACGAACAGTATACCCTGTAGAGGAATACAATTCCTGCCCCCAGCGATTGTAAACCTTCACAGTCGCCGTTGGATAGTATTCCAATCCTCCAACAATCCATTCATCGTTGTATCCATCACCATTCGGTGTGATTGCTTCTGCGATAAAGAAACAACCAATCGTAGGCTCCACCACCACCACGCTGGTCAGGGTGCAGCCCAAGCTATCCGTGACAACGACAGAATAGGTGTCTTCAAAAAGCCCAGTAGCCGTCGCTGTAGTCTGGGCGAGTAAATCGCTCCAGAGAAATTGTACAGGATGATACCCTCCCACTACTGATGCCGTAGTCGTTCCATCCTGCTCATTCCAGCAGGTAACTGGCGAGCTCAGCATATTTAAAATCATGTCCGTATCCTCTTCTGCACCAACGACAAACGCTGTGTCTTCAACGCATCCCGTAGAATCAATCGCTGTGATAGTGTATACGCCTTCAAACAAATTGAACAAATCGATTCCTTCCTGCGCAATTTCCCATGAGATATTACCTGTGCCTCCAATTGGGAAGATATTGACAGCTCCATCGCTCATGCCTGTGCAAGTGACATTGGTAATGTCAATCAGCACCTCAATCGGATCCGGCTCCACAATCTCAAATTGGGTGGAGTCCTCACACAGATTGCCATCGATGACATTGGCTGTGTAGTCCCCCACACAAAGGGCATTGAAATCAAAATCATCATTTCCATTCAGGGTCAAAACCACGGCACCTGTGCCTCCAGAAAAGTCCACAACTGCGGCACCATCGCAATCACCACCGCAAATCACCTCTTCCAAAACTAACCATTCGACAACAAGCGAATCGGGCTCGATAATTTCAGAAACACCGCTAAAGGAACAGCCATTTTCGTCTTCGACTGTTACTTCAATCGCCCCAGGCGGAAGCGCCTCGATCGTAAAGGGTAGTGCCTCTGCCTCCGGAATAGTCATGAATAGCGAGCCCGTGCCGCCAATGCCCGAGACGTCCAACATGCCATCGTCAAAGGATGCGCAAGAGATTGCTACAGGCTGAAGAATCAACTGTATGGGCTCAGGTTCAATCAGGAGCTGTGGGTCCGAGCTGACGATGCAACCTGCTTCGTCCAATGCGCTTAAAACAAAATCACCCGCCCCTACTTCAAAGCAATTGTCTTCACCAAAACCATCAGCAGGGGGTTCGACTTGAAACAACAACGTCCCGGTTCCACCCGCTGCATTTTCAATGCAAATGCTGCCATTGGCTTCCCCGAAGCACGTTACATCTTGAACCACAAGATCAAAAGAAATGAGATCAGGAGACGCCACGATAAACGTATCTTGGATGACGCAACCATTCACGTCGATGGCATTGGCAAGGTAAGTGCCCGCGCACAAGGCATCTAAGTCCCACTCCATTTCATCCTCGTCCGTAACAGCATATTCAAAATCGCCTGTTCCGCCAAAAGCTTCTATATCAGCAAGGCCATCACATTCACCTGAACAAAGCAAATCTGTAACGAAGACATCAATGGTCACAGGCTCCGGTTCAATCAAAGAAACCTCGGTAGAAATCGTACAATCATTCTCATCTGTTACGACGAGCAAGTAATCTGCCGGTTGCACATTAGTCAACTCTATTGAGACAAAATTGACACCAGATATGTTTTCATTCAAAGCTGGTGATCCGGCAAGGGTAAGTTCTCCAGTTCCACCTGACATGAAGCCTGAAATCGTGCCATCGTTGTAATCGAAGCATGTTATATCACTAACTGTCACATCCAATTCCAATGGCTCCACACAAGAGATAGTGATCACAGTATCCACTTGGCATCCATTTTCATCTTCCACTTGAAACATCCATTCGCCGTTACCGTTCACACAATCCAAGGCTAACCATTGGTAATCTCCATTGGGTGAAAGACCAGTGCCTATGTTTTCATCTGAGAACGCAAAGATGTCAAGCAGTCCACTACCGCCTTCAAATGTCAATTCTACTGCAGCTGTCAAAGAATCGGAGCAGATGTTGTCTTCCAACAATTCCCATGTAGCCAGTAGCTCAGTCGGTTCAATAAAGCCGAAGGTATCTGAGGTGTCACGGCACGTATTGCCATCGATAATTGCAACATAATAGTCCCCCTCCGGAATCCCACTAAATGTGACATTGTCGACTTGACTATCCACCAATGTCTGATCAGTCGCGTTGTAAAGCTCATAGGTTATGGGCAATGCTCCATTCACCGCCACATCGACTACGGCAAGGTCACCGAAGCAATCGATATCCTGCATCACATCAATTTGAGCATCGGAGGCTAAGTAATTCGCACACGGATTTGACACTTCCAAAGGATCATCGCCACCGCCGTCACTATCTATGCAGAAATCCTGGATATTGCCATTGTCTCCTTCGATGAAAACATTGAAACAGGCACTGATGGAAAAATCACCGCATGTGTTAATTCTCGCAATTTTGATCCGCAAGTCATCACCCGCATCACTTGCATCGGTCGGGAGAACAAAAATACTGCCATCATCGATGACTTCTGAGCACATGGTCTCAGAATTATAAACTGGGTTTAGGATGAGACTTTGCTCTGCTGAATTCATTCCAAGTGTCCAGAAGGTATCAAACTCTATCTCTGGAAATGCTCCGAAAAATGCCGAGTTTTGATTTCCGCCCAACAAGACGTCTCCAAACTCCGGATTGAAACAACCACATGGAGCATTGACAAACATGGGAGAAACCCCCAAGCCCGCGACGTCCGAGTACATAGCCACCAGTTTGTCTGAGGCATTCGAGAAGTTGGCATAAACATCGTACGTAACGTATCCGTAAAGATCCTCGAAAAGCAAGGTGCCCACGGTTGTTGGATGCGGTTCAGTCGGCTCATAAAAAGCCGTATCGACTTCCCATGTGATTTCCGTTAACTGCGCATGCAAAAATGAAGAAGATGAAAGAAGAAAGAGAATTCCAAGAGACAGACAGAGCTGACCATTCCGGCGTCTTACAGGGCTCAATATTTCGATTGCAGGGTATTGCATTTTCCAGGGTTTCGGGTGTCACAGATAAAACAACTTTTAACGCCAAGGCGTTGCATTGCACATCCATAGAGAGCGCAAAATAACAGAAATCACGCAGAAGTAAGGCGTAATTATTTGCGTCCGCAATTTCAGACTTAAACTTAGGGAGTGAAACGGAGATAGAATAAGCTCAATTTCCTCTGAGTCGGCTCACTTCTTTGTCGGTAAGTGTGCGCCATTTCCCTGGCGCTGTGTCAAGTTCCAGCGTCATAATTCGAATGCGTTTTAATCGAATCACACGGTGACCAAGCGCCTCACACATCCGCCTTATTTGACGATTCAAACCTTGGACGAGTACAATCTTAAATTGATCTGAGGACATACGAGTCACTCTGCATGGACGAGTAAAGGTGTCCAGAATCGAGACACCTGTGGCCATGGTTTCAATGAATTCTGCCTCAAAAGGACGATTGAGAGTGACGATGTATTCCTTTTCATGGCCGTTGCGCTCTCGCAAAATATGATTCACAATGGAACCATCATCTGTCAAAAGAATAAGGCCCTCACTCATTTTATCCAAGCGACCCACGGGAAAAATTCGCGTCGGATAATCGATGTAGTCAATGATGTTATCCTTTTCCCTTTTTGTATCCGTTGTGCATACAATTCCAACCGGTTTATTCAGGGCAATGTAAACGGGCGGATTCTCCTCATTTTTCGTGACGGAAATGCCATTGACCGTAACCACATCGCCTGGCATCACCTTGGTGCCTTGCACAGGAACCACGCCATTGATTTTTACGGCTCCTTGATCGATGAGCTTGTCAGCAGCGCGACGGGAGCAATAGCCTACCTGTGTAAAGTACTTGTTAATACGCGTTCCGTCCGATGCTTCATTCATGGTGCAAAAATAGTTCATGCACGCATCGGAGGCGAACATCCTACCTTTGCATCACCCTACTGGCTTGCAGAAACCCTGCGCCATCAATGATATGGTCAACTGGAATGGAAAAAGAAGCCCCGTATACCCCAAAGAATAAAGTTCGAATAGTCACCGCGGCCAGCTTATTTGATGGGCACGATGCGGCGATAAATATCATGCGGCGAATCATGCAGCGGTCCGGTTGCGAGGTGATTCATCTGGGCCACGACAGAAGCGTCGATGAAGTCGTTAACTGTGCCATCCAAGAAGATGCTCAGGCCATTGCTATGACCTCTTACCAAGGTGGTCACATGGAGTACTTCAAGTACATGAAGGATTTACTGGATGAACGAGACGCCAGCCACATCCGAATCTTCGGTGGAGGTGGCGGGACTATATTACCGGAAGAAATAAGGGAATTGCAGGCTTATGGGATCGAACGCATTTATCACCCGGACGATGGCCGAACCATGGGATTGCAAGGGATGATCAACGACTTGGTCGAGCGCTGTGACTTCCAAACAGTTATCGACGCTTCAGAATTGCCCGCCGAATTTGAAGCAATCAGTAAGCAAAATCACCGTGCCATTGGACGCTGCATTACAGCCGCGGAATTGGATCCATCAGGATTCAGGAAAGCCTTTCGAGCTGCTCACAAAGAGCTGCCCGATGTTCCGGTACTCGGAATCACGGGAACAGGTGGTTCTGGAAAGTCGTCCATGGTCGACGAATTGGTCAGACGCTTTATCCATGCCTTTCCGGAGAAGAGCATTGGCCTTATCAGTGTAGATCCATCCAAACGAAAAACTGGCGGTGCTCTGCTTGGCGATCGCATTCGGATGAACGCAATTCACGATGACCGGGTCTACATGCGATCCCTCGCAACGCGTCAATCCAACTTGGCACTTTCCAAACACGTATCTGAAGGGCTGGACGTGCTAAGGGCCAGCGGATTTGACCTCATCGTGTTGGAAACGAGCGGCATTGGCCAAAGCGATACTGAAATCATGGACCACAGCGATGTTTCGCTCTATGTCATGACCCCTGAATTTGGAGCTGCGACGCAACTTGAAAAAATCGACATGCTCGACTTTGCCGATGTAGTCGCCGTAAATAAATTCGACAAGCGAGGCTCATTGGATGCCATTCGGGATGTGCGCAAACAATTTAAGCGGAATCACGACCTCTGGGAAGCCAAGGACGATGAACTTCCAATCATTGGAACCATTGCCTCGCAATTCAATGATCCCGGCACCAATCATCTTTTCAGTGCGCTCATGAATTGCCTGGTTGAACGCGTGAAGGCGCCATTCGAGGTAGCCGCAGCACAACCGGAGCATTCGAGTGAAAAACTGTTTGTAATTCCTCCCAAGCGAACGCGCTACCTCAGCGAAATTGCTGAGCAGATTCGGGCTTACAATGAATGGGCGGAGACTCAGGCGGAGACGGCCAAACAACTTCAGTCCCTTCAAGTAGCTCAAGGCCTACTCGAGGATGACTCCTCAGAGGCACTCAACAAGAAAACGAAAGAAGTCCGGATGGACTTGGATCCCAAAATATTGGAATGGCTTGAACAATGGCCTGCATTAAAACAGCGCTATGAGGAGGCGATTTACACGTTCCACGTTCGGGGCAAAGAGATCAAAATTGAGACCCACAAAGAAAGTCTCTCCCAACTTAAAATTCCTAAAATTGCCACGCCACGAATCACAGGCTGGGGCGACTTAGTACGTTGGTCTTTGCAAGAGAATCTCCCTGGTCACTTTCCATATACGGCCGGCATTTATCCATTCAAACGAGAAGGAGAAGATCCGGCTCGGATGTTTGCGGGTGAAGGAGGACCCGAGCGCACAAACAAGCGCTTTCACTATGTCTCGCACGGGATGCCTGCAAAGCGGCTTTCCACGGCATTTGATAGTGTCACTCTTTATGGACGTGATCCCGCTCGACGTCCTGATATCTTTGGAAAAGTCGGCAACAGCGGCGTGAGCGTTTGCTCCGTTGATGATGCGAAAAAGCTCTACAGTGGATTTGATCTTTGTGATCCGACTACCAGTGTTTCCATGACAATCAATGGGCCCGCTCCCATTTTGCTCGCCTTTTTCCTCAATGCCGCAACGGATCAGCGTTGCGAGAAATACATTCTCGAACACGGGATGGAAGGTGATGTAGAAAAAGTCTTGCATA
>CESI01022162.1_pt1 | contig 13474 bp, 27 predicted proteins | sample 356301 | NCBI WGS metagenome assembly CESI01 (sample SAMEA2621423, study PRJEB7988) | marine metagenome | biome: marine biome (ENVO:00000447); feature: deep chlorophyll maximum layer (ENVO:xxxxxxxx); material: "saline water (ENVO:00002010), including plankton (ENVO:xxxxxxxx)" | depth 40 m | reverse complement strand
AAGAAAGGTTTTGAGCAAGCAATGAGTAATGGTGTATTAGCTGGTTACTCTGTTGACACTTTGAAAGTTAGATTGTTTGATGGTTCTTTTCATGATGTGGATTCTGATGCATTATCTTTCGAGATTTGCGCAAAACTTGCATTTAAAAATTCATGTAAACAAGCTAATCCTGTTTTACTTGAGCCTATTATGAAAGTTGAAGTTGTAACTCCAGAACAGAACATGGGTGATGTTGTTGCCGATCTTAACAGACGTAGAGGTATCATGCAAGGTATGGATTCTAGAAATGGAGCTGAAGTTGTTAAAGCTAACGTTCCACTTTCTGAAATGTTTGGATATGTTACTACTTTAAGAACGATTACCTCTGGTAGAGCTACTTCAACTATGGAATTTTCTCACTTTGCTGAGTGTCCTGCTAATATTGCTGAAGGTGTAATTGCTGAAGCTAACGGAACTAAAAAATAAGAAATAATTCATTGAATTATGAGTCAAAAAATTAGAATAAAATTACAATCCTATGATCACAACTTAGTAGACAAGTCTGCCGAGAAGATCGTTAAAACAGTTAAATCTGCTGGTGCAGTTGTTAGTGGTCCAATACCATTACCTACACACAAAAGAATTTATACTGTATTACGTTCTCCTCACGTAAACAAAAAGTCTAGAGAGCAATTTCAGTTGTGTGCTCATAAGAGATTAATGGATATTTACTCTACTTCTTCTAATACCATCGATGCGTTGATGAAGTTAGAATTACCAAGTGGAGTTGATGTGGAAATCAAAGTTTGATAATTTAATTAGTAAAGATTAAACAATGTCAGGAATAATTGGAAAAAAAGTTGGTATGACCAGCATTTACGATGTAAACGGTAAAAACATACCGTGTACCGTAATTGAAGCTGGACCATGCGTAGTAACTCAGGTAAAGACAACTGAGACGGATGGTTACAATGCCCTACAGTTAGGTTTTGGAGATCAAAAGGAACACAGAATGAATAAGCCTCAAATGGGTCATTTCAAAAAATCTGGTTCTACTCCAAAAAAGAAAATAGTTGAGTTTAGAGATTTTGTAGGTGAGCATGTGCTTGGTTCTACTGTCTCTGTTGATATTTTTCAAGAAGGTGAATTTGTTGATGTAGCCGGTACCTCAAAAGGTAAAGGTTTTCAAGGTGTAGTTAAACGTCACGGCTTTAGAGGAGTTGGTGATGCTACACACGGTCAACATAACCGATTAAGAGCCCCTGGTTCTATTGGTGCAGCTTCTTATCCTGCTCGTGTATTTAAAGGTATGCGTATGGCTGGACAAATGGGTAATGAAAGAGTTAAGGTAACAAACCTTCAGGTGATGAAAGTATTCCCTGAGAAAAATATATTAGTAGTTAAAGGAGCGATTCCTGGAGCTAAGAATTCATATGTAATTGTTGAGAAATAATGGAATTAGCAGTTTACAGTATAGACGGTAAAAAGACAAGCAAGAAGATCAAGCTTGAGAAAACAATTTTTGGTGCTGAACCAAACAATCATGCTATTTATTTAGATGTTAAGCAATACCTTGCTAATCAAAGACAAGGTACGCACAAGTCTAAAGAACGTGGTGAGATTACGGGTAGTACAAGAAAAATTAAGAAACAAAAAGGAACAGGTACTGCACGTGCTGGTTCAATTAAAAACCCTTTGTTTAGGAGTGGTGGTAGAGTTTTCGGACCTCGCCCAAGAGACTATGGTTTCAAATTGAACAAGAAAGTGAAGCGTTTAGCTAGACAATCCGCTTTGTCTATTATGGCTACGAAGAAAAATATCACTGTTTTAGAAGATTTTTCATTCGAATCTCCAAAAACTAAGCATTATTTGGAGATACTGAACAGTTTTGAATTAAATGGAAAGAAAACATTATTAATTCTTAACGAACCAAATCAAAACATATATTTGTCCGCTAGAAACATTCAAAGAACTAATGTTACTACAGCAGCTAATTTGAATACATATCAAATTATGAATGCAGGTAATATTTTGATGTTAGAAAGTTCGATCAAAGAAGTTGAGAATTTATTAAGCTAAGAAAGATGAGTATTTTAATAAAACCAATAATCACTGAAAAAATGACCGCTGCAAGCGAAAAGTTTAATCGCTTTGGATTTGTAGTTGATCGTGACGCCAATAAAATTCAAATCAAAGCAGCTATTGAAGAGGCTTATGGTGTTAGTGTTGACAAAGTTAGAACTATGATATATGCTGGTAAAACTAAAAGTAGGTTTACAAAAGCAGGTGTTATTAGTGGAAGAACCAAACATATTAAAAAGGCAATTGTTCAACTTTCTGAAGGAGACACAATTGATTTTTATAGCAATATTTAATAAAGGATGGGAGTTAGAAAATTAAAACCAACGACCCCTGGTCAAAGATTCATGGTCTTAAATGACTTTGATGCTTTAACTACAGGAAATAACCCAGAGAAATCTTTGATTCTTAAGAAATCAAAGTCTGGTGGTAGAAATAATACTGGTAAGATGACTATGCGTCATACCGGTGGTGGTCACAAAAGAAGATATAGAGTTATCGACTTTAAGAGAGATAAGTTCAATATTCCAGCTGTCGTTAAGACAATTGAATATGACCCTAACAGGACTGCATTTATCGCATTGTTAAATTATGTTGACGGTGAGAAAAGATACATGATTGCTCCAAACGGTCTAAAAGAAGGTCAAACTGTTTTATCAGGAAAAGATATTGCTCCTGAAGTTGGAAACACTTTATATCTTTCTGAAATACCATTAGGTGCAACTATTCACAACATTGAACTAAGACCTGGTCAAGGTGGTGTTTTGGTTAGAAGTGCTGGAGCATATTCTCAATTGATGGCAAAAGATGGTAAGTATGCAATTGTAAAATTAGCTTCAGGAGAAGTTAGAATGATTTTACAAACTTGTTTAGCTACTATCGGATCAGTTTCTAATTCTGAGCATAGTCTTCAGAATTCAGGTAAAGCTGGTCGTAGTCGTTGGTTAGGTAGAAGACCAAGAACAAGACCAGTTGCGATGAATCCAGTCGATCACCCAATGGGTGGTGGTGAAGGTAGAGCTTCAGGTGGACATCCAAGATCGAGAAACGGTATTCCAGCTAAAGGATACAAAACTCGTGCTAAAAAGAATAAGTCGAATATTTATATTGTCGAAAGACGTAAAAAGTAATTTAACATGGCTAGATCGCTTAAAAAAGGACCATTTATTCATTACAAGCTTCAAAGAAAAGTTGAAGCTAACATCACATCTTCAAAGAGTGATGTAATTAAAACTTGGTCACGTGCTTCAATGATTTCACCTGAATTTGTGGGTCAAACAATTGCAGTTCACAACGGTAGACAATTTGTACCAGTGTTTGTAACTGAAAACATGGTAGGTCACAAATTAGGTGAGTTTTCACCTACTAGGACTTACAGAGGACATGGTGGTAATAAAAAGAAATAGATAAATATTTTATCAAATGGGAGTTAGAAAAAAAAATAAAGCTGAATTATTAAAGGAATCGCGTAAAAGCCTTGCTTTTGCAAAACTTAATAATTGCCCTACGTCTCCAAGAAAAATGAGATTAGTTGCTGATATTATTAGAGGCCTTGATGTTGATAAAGCATTAAACATATTAAAGTTTAATCCTAAGGAGGCTTCAAATCGTTTAGAAAAACTATTATTATCAGCTCTTGCGAACTGGGAAAGTAAAAACGAAGGTTCTAGAATAGAAGATAATGATCTTTTTGTTCATGAGATAACCGTTGATAGTGGCAGAATGCTTAAAAGAATTCAGCCTGCACCGCAAGGAAGAGCACATAGAATTAGAAAAAGATCCAATCACGTAACAATTGTTTTGGGTAGTAGAAAAGAAGAAAAAGTAACAGCATAATGGGACAAAAAACAAATCCAATAGGCAATAGATTAGGCTACATCAAAGGATGGGATTCTAATTGGTATGGTGGAAGAAACTACGGCGATAAAATTGCTGAAGATTTTAAAATCCGTCAATATATAGGTGTTCGTTTATCGAATGCTAGTATTGCCAAAGTAGTTATTGAGCGTACTCTTAAAATGGTAACTATTACTGTTCACACTGCGCGCCCTGGTATTATTATCGGTAAAGGTGGTCAGGAAGTTGATAAACTTCGTGAAGAGTTAAAGAAGATTACTAAAAAGGATGTTCAAATTAATATTTTTGAAGTTAAACGTCCCGAATTAGATGCAAGACTTGTTGCTGCTAGTATCGCTAGACAAATAGAAGGTAGAATTTCTTTTAGAAGAGCTATCAAAATGGCTATTTCTGGTACTATGAGAATGGGTGCTGAAGGAATTAAAGTTAAAATTTCTGGCCGTTTAAATGGTGCAGAAATGGCTAGATCAGAAATGTTTAAGGATGGTAGAACTCCATTACATACTTTCAGAGCTGATATTGATTATGCTCTAGAAGAAGCACATACTACTTACGGACGTATTGGTATTAAAGTGTGGATTTGTAAAGGAGAGGTTTACGGAGTACGTGATTTATCACCAAATGTAGGTCAAACTAAGAAAACTGGTGGTTCTAATTCGAACTCTGGTAAATTTAAAAGAAGAAGAAATAACTAAGATAATAAAGGGTTAACGATATGTTACAGCCAAAGAAGACAAAGTTTAGAAAGATGCAAAAGGGCAAGATGAAAGGTTTTGCTCAAAGAGGTAGCCAATTGGCCTTCGGATCTTTCGGAATAAAAGCATTAGAAGAAACATGGATTACTGCTCGTCAAATTGAAGCAGCTCGTATCGCAGTTACAAGATACATGAAGCGTCAAGGTCAAGTTTGGATTCGTATTTTTCCAGATAAGCCAATTACCAAAAAACCTGCTGAAGTAAGAATGGGTAAAGGTAAAGGTGCTCCAGAATATTGGGCAGCTGTTGTTCGTCCAGGAAGAATGTTATTTGAATGTGAGGGAGTATCTAAAGATGTTGCTCAAGAAGCAATGCGTTTAGCATCACAGAAATTACCAATAAAAACAAAGTTTGTAGTTCGAAGAGACTACACTGAGGCTTAATATATTTGAAAATGAAACAGTCTGTTATCAGAGAAATGACTACGAATGAGTTAGAAGATCTTTTAGATCAAGAACAAATTCGTATAGAAAAGATGAAAGTTAACCATATGGTTTCTCCTTTAGAAAACCCTAAACAATTAACTTTTGCAAGAAAAATAATTGCTCGTATTCAAACCGAATTACGTAGTAGAGAATTAAATGAAGCAATTTAGGAAATATGAGAAACCTAAGAAAAGAAAGAATCGGGACAGTTACTAGCAACAAAATGGCGAAATCCATTGTGATTTCTGTTACTCGTAAAGAAAAACACCCTCTTTATGGAAAGTTCGTAAAGAAAACTAGTAAATTTGTCGCTCACGACGAAAAGAATGAGTGTAATGCTGGTGATACTGTGCGAATCATGGAAACAAGACCGCTTAGTAAAAACAAGTGTTGGAGATTAGTTGAAATATTAGAAAGAGCTAAGTAAAATGATACAACAAGAAAGTAGATTAAAAGTTGCTGACAATTCAGGTGCCAAAGAAGTTCTTTGCATCAAGGTGTTAGGTGGTTCTAAAAGAAGATACGCTTCTGTAGGTGATACAATTGTTATTACTGTTAAAGATGCTATTCCTGCTGGAAACATTAAAAAAGGTACGGTTGCTAAAGCTGTAGTTGTAAGAACAAGAAAGGAGATTCGTCGAGCAGATGGTTCTTACATCAGATTTGATGACAATGCTTGTGTTCTTTTAAATCCGGCTGGAGAGATGAGAGGTACTCGTATCTTCGGGCCTGTTTCTAGAGAACTAAGAGACAAGCAATACATGAAAATAGTTTCATTAGCACCAGAAGTACTTTAAAAAATATAAATCATGCCTAAATTACACGTTAAAAAAGGAGATACTGTTAAAGTTCTTTCAGGAAATTCGAAAGGTCAGGAAGGTAAAGTAATCGAAGTTTTGATTGCTAGATCGAGAGCTATTGTTGAAGGAGTTAACATGGTATCAAAGCATTCTAAGCCCAATGCTGCTAATCCTCAAGGAGGGATTACAAAAATGGAGGCTTCCATCCATATTTCTAACATTATGGTTGTTGATCCTAAATCAGGTGATGCTACTAGAACTGGCAGAAAATTAGATGATAAATCAGGTAAATTAGTAAGATACTCTAAGAAATCAGGGGAAATAATAAAATAATGTATACACCTAGATTAAAAAACAAATACAGAGAAGAGATTGTAGGAAGCTTAAAAACTAAGTTTTCATACAAGTCTATAATGCAAGTTCCTAAATTGGAAAAAATATGTATCAATCAAGGATTAGGTGCAGCTGTTGCAGATAAAAAATTGGTCGATCAGGCTTGCGATGAAATCACTTTGATTACTGGGCAAAAAGCGGTTGCTACTAAATCTAAAAAGGATATCTCTAACTTTAAGTTAAGAAAAGGAATGCCAATTGGTGCTCGTGTAACTTTAAGAGGAGATACTATGTACGAATTTTTAGAAAGATTCATTACATCATCTTTGCCAAGGGTTAGAGATTTTAGAGGAATTAGTGCAACTGGTTTTGATGGAAGAGGAAACTATAACTTGGGAATTAAAGAACAAATTATTTTTCCTGAAATTAATATTGACAAGGTAAATAAGATTACTGGTATGGATATTACTTTCGTTACCTCTGCTAATTCAGACGATGAGGCTAGAAGTTTATTAACACAATTTGGTTTACCTTTTAAAAAGTAAGTTATGGCAAAAGAATCAATGAAGGCTCGTGAAGTCAAAAGACAAAAAATTGTTGCTAAATATGCTGACAAGCGTGCTGCTTTAAAAGCAGCTGGTGATTATGAAGGGCTACAAAAGTTACCTAAAGATGCTTCACCTGTTCGTTTACACAACAGATGTAAGTTGACTGGTCGTCCAAAAGGTTATATGAGACAATTTGGTGTTTCGAGAGTTACATTTAGAGAAATGGCTAATAATGGCCTTATCCCAGGAGTTAGGAAAGCAAGCTGGTAATTAGAATTAAAGATATATTATGAACACAGATCCAATAGCAGATTATTTAACACGCATTCGTAATGCGGCCAAAGCGGGACATAAAGTTGTTGAAATACCTGCTTCGAATACTAAAAAAGAAATGACTAAAATCCTTATGGAAAAAGGTTACATTCTTAATTACAAATTCGAAGAAGATAACAAGCAAGGTATAATTAAGATTGCATTAAAATACAATGGTTTAGTTCCAGCTTTTAAAACAATCGATCGTATCAGTAAACCAGGTTTACGTAAATATGCTAACAAACAAACAATGCCAAGAGTTTTAAACGGATTAGGTATTGCAATTCTTTCAACTTCACAAGGAGTTATGACAGATAAAGAAGCAAGAAAACTTAATGTTGGTGGCGAAGTTTTATGTCACGTATATTAATTTATAAATAAATAGAATAGTAATGTCTAGAATAGGTAAAAATCCAGTAGCTGTCCCTCAAGGCGTAGATGTAAATTTAGGTGACAACAATGTTGTTACGATTAAAGGAGCAAAGGGAGAATTAGTAAGTACATTTTCTTCAGAAATGATTATTAAGTTTGAAGATAATAATTTATTAGTTGAACGTCCGTCTGATAGTAAAGAACACAAATCGTTTCACGGTTTAACAAGATCCTTATTGAATAATATGGTGATTGGTGTTACAGAGGGGTTCAAAAAAGAATTAGAATTAGTAGGTGTTGGATATAGAGCTTCCAATACAGGACAAAAATTAGAATTAGCATTAGGGTTTTCTCATAATGTTGTTTTCCAAATTCCTGTTGAAGTTAAAGTTGAAACTGTTTCTGATAAAGGTAAAAATCCTATTATAGTTTTAACGTCTGTTGATAATCAACTTTTAGGAGCTGTTGCTGCTAAGATACGTTCACTTAGAAAACCTGAGCCATACAAAGGTAAAGGGATTAAATTTGTAGGTGAAGAAATAAGAAGAAAAGCTGGTAAAACATCCGCTAGTTAATAAAGAATAATTTTATATTACATAAAATGGCAGTTTCTAAAGAATCAAGAAGAAATAAAATAAGAACCAGAATTAGAGCAACTATCTCTGGTACAACAACTAAGCCAAGATTGGCTGTGTTTAGAAGTAATAAAGATATTTATGTTCAGTTAATTGATGACTTAAATGGAAGTACTTTAGTTGCGGCATCCTCGAAAGAAGTGTCTGGATCAAAAATGGAACAAGCAAATTCTGTTGGTAAGTCAATTGCTGAAAAAGCAATGGCTGCTGGTATTACTGAGATTGTATTTGATAGAGGTGGTTACCTTTATCACGGTAGAATTAAAGCATTAGCAGAAGGAGCAAGAGAATCAGGTTTAAAATTCTAAGTAATAAATATGTCAGATAAAAGAGTAAAAGCAAGCGATATTGAATTAGTTGACAAACTTGTCGGTATTCAACGTGTAACTAAAGTAACAAAAGGTGGTAGAACATTTAGTTTTTCAGCGATTGTTGTTGTAGGTGATGGAAAAGGTATTGTAGGCCATGGTTTAGGTAAATCACAAGAAGTTACAAGTGCTATCAGTAAAGCTATTGATGCGGCTAAGAAAAATTTAGTTAAGATACCTGTTCATAAAGGAACCATTCCTCATGAACAATCTGCTAAGTTCTCTGGTTCTCAGGTTTTAATCAAGCCTGCTTCTAATGGTACTGGGGTAAAAGCTGGTGGTGCAATGCGTGCTGTATTAGAAAGTGCTGGTGTTACTGATGTATTAGCGAAATCAAAAGGTTCATCTAATCCTCACAACCTTGTGAAAGCTACTATTAAGGCATTGACTGAATTAAGAGATGCTAGAGCAGTTGCCAACCAAAGAGGTGTGAATTTAGAAACAGTATATAACGGATAATATTTATTCCAATGGCTAAAATTAGAATTAAGCAAGTTAGAAGTAAAATTGGTAGACCAGAATCTCAAAAGAGAACTATGGATGCTTTAGGCTTCAGAAAAATGAATCATGTTATAGAACATGAAGCTACTCCTCAGATTTTAGGAATGGTTAAAAAAGTAAAACACCTTCTAGAAGTAGAAGAAATTAAGTAAAAAAAATTACACATTTAAACGAATGGATTTAAATAATTTAACACCTGCTGAGGGATCGGTTAAGAAAAGAAAAAGAATTGCTCGTGGAGAGGGTTCTAAAAAAGGTGGTACTTCAACAAGAGGTCACAAAGGAGCTAAGTCTAGATCAGGTTACTCTAGAAAAGTTGGTTTTGAAGGTGGTCAGATGCCACTTCAAAGACGTGTTCCTAAGTTTGGTTTTACCAATCCTAACAGAAAAGAATATAGAGGTGTAAACCTTCATACTCTTCAATCTTTGGTTGATAACAAGAAAATCAAGGATACTGTAGATTTCGAAACTTTAATTCAAAATGGATTGGCTCATAAAAACGATATGGTCAAAATATTAGGAAGAGGCGAATTGACTGCTAAATTGAATATTACTATTCATGGTTTTTCTGCTAGTGCTATAGCTTCAATTGAAGCTGCTGGTGGTACTGCCAATACATTGTAATTTATTATGACAAATTTTCTTACTACATTAAAAAATATTTGGAAGATCGAGGAACTAAGGAATCGTATCCTTGTTACTATTGGTTTTATCCTTATATATCGTCTTGGATCATTTGTTGTGTTACCAGGTATTGATATTAATGCTTTAGCTGATCTTCAAAAGCAAACTGATTCAGGTCTATTAGGCTTGTTAAACACGTTTACTGGTGGTGCTTTTGCTAAAGCTTCTATTTTTGCTCTGGGGATAATGCCTTATATCTCTGCATCTATTGTTATTCAGTTGCTTGGTATTGCTGTTCCTTATTTCCAGAAATTACAAAGAGACGGAGAAAGTGGTAGAAGAAAAATTAATAATATTACTAGATACTTGACTATTCTAATTACAGCTGGTCAAGCTCCTGGTTATATTGCTAATTTACCTGCAGGTGCACTTGGCCCTGATTTCTTTTATATTCCATCTATTATATTATTAATTACTGGTACAATGTTTGTGATGTGGTTAGGTGAGAAAATTACAGATAGAGGTATAGGAAACGGTATATCACTTATTATAATGATAGGTATTATTGCCGCTTTACCTAATGCTTTAGGACTTGAATTCAAATCTGCTTTAGCTAACAATGCTGGTGGTTTAGTATTCTTCCTTATTGAAATAGTTGCTTTATTGTTTGTAATCTTAGTTTGCATCTTGCTTGTTCAAGGTACTCGAAGAATTCCTGTTAACTTTGCTAAAAGGGTAGTAGGTAATAAACAATATGGTGGAGTAAGACAATATATTCCTTTAAAAGTTAACGCTTCTGGTGTTATGCCAATCATTTTTGCTCAAGCAATTATGTTTGTTCCTATTACTCTAGTTGGTTTCTCTAGTTCTGAAGCTATGCAAGGATTTGCTGCAACTTTTACTGATTTTGCCGGATTTTGGTATAACTTTACATTCTTTTTCATGATTGTAATATTTACTTATTTTTACACTGCCATTACTGTTAATCCAAAGCAGATGGCAGATGATATGAAAAAGAATGGTGGTTTTGTTCCTGGTGTTAAGCCTGGAAAAAGAACTGCAGAATTTTTAGATGATGCTATGTCAAAGATTACTTTGCCTGGCTCATTGTTTTTAGCATTAGTAGCTATTCTTCCTGCTTTTGCTATGTTGTTTAATGTTAGTCAAGGGTTTGCTCAATTTTATGGGGGAACATCTTTATTAATTATGGTTGGAGTTGTGTTAGATACACTTCAGCAAATTGAAAGTCACTTATTAATGCGTCATTATGATGGATTAACAAGTACTGGAAGAATAAAAGGAAAGTCGTCAGGAATGATGGCTTAATTCGATTTTTTATGATTTTTATAAAAACTGAAGAAGAAGTCGAATTAATAAGAAAAAGTTCTTTACTTGTTGCAAAGGCACATGCCGAAGTCGCTAAAATGATTCAGCCAGGAGTTACGACACTCCAATTAGATAAAAGAGCTGAGGAGTTTATCCGTGACAATGGAGGTACTCCTGCTTTTAAAGGTTATAATGGTTTTCCCAATACACTTTGTGTATCACCAAATGAACAAGTTGTTCATGGAATTCCAAATGATAAACCATTAGAAGACGGAACTATTTTATCTGTTGATTGTGGAGTTTTAATGAACGGCTTTTATGGTGACTCAGCTTACACTTACACGATTGGTGAAATTGATGAAGAAACTAAAATGTTATTACAAATAACTAAAGAATCTTTATACAAAGGAATTGAACAAGCGATTGAAGGTAAGCGAGTAGGTGATGTAAGTTATGCTATTCAACAACATGCTGAAATGAATAATTACGGTGTTGTAAGAGAGTTAGTAGGGCATGGTGTAGGCGAAAGCTTACATGAAAGTCCGGAAGTGCCAAATTATGGAAAGCGTGGGAATGGTCCTAAACTCCAAGATGGAATGGTTATAGCAATTGAGCCAATGATCAACATGGGAGATAGAAAGATTAAACAACACGCTGATGGATGGACGATCACTACGTTGGATAATAAACCATCTGCTCATTTTGAGCATACGATTGCGATTAGAAAAGGAAAAGCAGATATATTATCTAGCTTTGAGTATATAGAAGAAGTGTTGAATAATAAAAGATAAATGGCCAAACAGGCACACATAGAACAAGACGGTACCATCACACAAGCTCTTTCGAACGCAATGTTTAGAGTAGAGTTAGAAAATGGTCATATAATAACGGCTCATATTTCTGGTAAAATGAGAAAGTTTTACATTAAGTTGTTGCCAGGAGATAAGGTGAAATTAGAAATGTCACCATATGATTTAACAAAAGGTAGAATCACATATAGATACTAAAAATGAAAATTAGAGCATCATTAAAAAAGAGAAGTGACGATTGTAAAATCGTTAGAAGAAAAGGTAGATTATACGTAATCAACAAAAAGAATCCTAAGTTTAAACAACGTCAAGGTTAATAAATAATTATATGGCTAGAATTGCAGGTATTGATTTACCTAAAAACAAAAGAGGAGTAATTGGTTTAACTTACATTTTTGGTGTAGGACCGACAATTGCTAAAAACATTTTGGATAAAGCTGAGATAGATCACAGCATTAAAGTTCAGGATTGGAATGACGATCAACTTTCGATTATTCGTGAGATCATTGGAGACGATATTACTGTCGAAGGTGAGTTAAGATCAGAGGTTCAGTTAAACATCAAACGTTTAATGGACATCGGTTGTAACAGAGGTATTCGTCATCGTTCGGGCTTACCATTAAGGGGGCAAAGAACTAAGAATAACTCCAGAACAAGAAAAGGTAAACGTAAAACAGTTGCTAACAAAAAGAAAGCCACTAAATAAACAATAATACCAACTATGGCTAAATCAAACACGAAAAAGAGAAATGTTAAAGTTGAATCAATAGGTCAGGCTCATATACAGGCTACCTTCAACAACATTATTATTTCATTAACCAACAATCAAGGTCAAGTTATTTCTTGGTCTTCAGCTGGTAAAATGGGATTTAGAGGATCAAAGAAAAACACTCCTTATGCAGCTCAAACTGCTGCTGAAGATTGTGCTACTAAAGCACATGAGGCTGGCTTACGTAAGGTGAAGGTTTATGTTAAAGGACCAGGTGCAGGTAGAGAGTCTGCAATTAGAACTTTGCATAATAACGGAATTGTAGTAACAGAAATTATTGATGTTACTCCTATCCCTCACAACGGATGTCGTCCTCCAAAGAGACGTAGAGTTTGATTCATTTTTAATATAGAAAAATTAGATAAATGGCAAGATATAGAGGTCCACAATCAAAAATTGCACGCAGGTTTAACGAGCCAATCTTCGGTCCTGATAAGGCTTTAGAAAGAAAAGCCTACGGCCCTGGTCAGCACGGCAATAACCGTAGAAACAAAAAATCTGAATACGCAGGTCAGTTAGCTGAGAAGCAAAAAGCGAAGTATACTTACGGTATTTTAGAAAAGCAATTTTCTAACTTATTTCAGGAAGCTTCCAGACGTAAAGGTATTACAGGTGAAATTTTACTTCAGCTTTGTGAAGCTAGGTTAGATAACGTTGTATTCCGTTTAGGAATTGCTCCTACAAGAAGAGCTGCAAGACAATTAGTAACACACAGACACATTACTGTAAACGGGAAAGTATTAAACATTCCTTCTTACTCTGTAGCTTTAAACGACACAATTGCTGTTCGTGAAAAATCAAAGTCTTTAGAGGCTATTTCTAGTTCTCTATCTAACACTTCAGAAAGATGTGAGTATGTTCAGTGGAACCCAGACGTTATGGCTGGAAAACTTGCTGCTATACCTCAAAGAGAACAAATTTCAGAGAATATTAAAGAACAACTTATTGTTGAACTTTATTCTAAATAATAATTTAAATCATA
>CESI01113613.1_pt1 | contig 13491 bp, 13 predicted proteins | sample 356301 | NCBI WGS metagenome assembly CESI01 (sample SAMEA2621423, study PRJEB7988) | marine metagenome | biome: marine biome (ENVO:00000447); feature: deep chlorophyll maximum layer (ENVO:xxxxxxxx); material: "saline water (ENVO:00002010), including plankton (ENVO:xxxxxxxx)" | depth 40 m | reverse complement strand
GACTGAAGGCGCAGAAGTGGCGCATGTTTGTACCGCAGTCTGGATGCATTCTTAAGCGGATGCGAGCTTTGACTACCCTATGGGATTACTGCCTGGTAATTTGATCCTGCCAACTTGTTCCGCAATGGGATCTGAGCGGGCAATCTGGGTATTGTGCTGGAATGTCTCGGCGTCGGGCATCGGATGCCAGTCGTGATCAAAATAGATTTCCAGACCAGAATAATTGGCCTTATAATCCATCTTATCACTGCCCTTCACCCAATAGCCTAAATAAACATGGGGCAGACCGATCTCCCGCGCGATATCAATCTGATCCAGAATGATATAAGTACCCAGACTGTCACGGTATTTTTCAGGTTGATAAAACGAATAAACAAGGCTCAAGCCGTCATCCAGAACATCGGTTAGGCAAACCGCAACAAGGCTGTTATCGGTCGGGTCGGTGTATTCAACCACCCGTGATTTTATTGGAGTTTCCTCTATCATTGCCGCAAATTCATAGACATCCATATCGGCCATGCCGCCAGCGGCGTGGCGCGAACCGAGATACCTGCGAAACAGCTCGTATTGCTCTTCCGTGGCCCAGGGGGATGTGGCCCGCCGGATGAGCTGCTGATTGCGCTTTTTACAGCGTCGTTGTGATTTGGACAGCACAAATTTTGAAATGTCGATACGCGCCGAAACACAGGCCTGACAATTGGCGCAAGACGGGCGGTAAAGGACGTTTTGTGAGCGTCGAAAACCCTGTTTTGACAGACTATCATTCAACGCTTGGGCATTTTCACCCTGCAGAGCGGTGAACAGCTTTCTCTCCACCTGCGCGTCAAGATACGGGCAGGTTTGGGGCGCAGTCACATAAAACTGCGGTGCAATCGGTAACGAATGACGCATGCGATCCTACTTTGAGTTGGATACCATTATAACAATCTAAAGCCATCGCGCCAAGCTCAAATGAACGTGGTGTTGGTGTATTTGGATTGGGACATTTCAGATCTGTTGTTTTAATTGCTGACCGGCGCGCCTGAGAACCGATCTGGTACAAGGGCGCGGGACTGTTACGGCTTTGCTCGGGGTGCCAAATCATGTTGACATGGCGAAGCTAAATTAGCCGCGCCCAATCTGGGTCATTGACCTGCCCTCCCAGATTGGTTCATTTGGGGATATGGATTTCAGCACGCGTATCACACGCCTGCCATCGGCTTTTGAGGCTGAACGGGGGGCAGAAACAGCTTTATTGATACCCCAGGCCGAAGGGGATGTGGCCAAATTACTCGCCGGTGCGGGGGGATGCAGCCCGTATTTAAGATCACTCGTTGAAAAAGAGGCAGACTGGCTGGTCTCAGCGCTTAATGATCCCGAAGCCGCGTTAGACAAACAATTCACAGAGTTGCAAAATGGCGCCACGACAATGCTTTCTTTTGCATTGCGTCAGGCCAAACGACGCGTTGCCCTGATCACTGGATTGGCAGATTTGGCTGGTGTCTGGCCCTTAGAGACTGTGACTGCGATATTGACAGAGTTTGCTGATGTAAGCTGCGCACTGGCACTTCGGGCGGGCCTTGAGGGTGAGTTGCGGCGCGGCAAATTGCCGGGTGTTACGGAGGATGATCTGGCGAGCGGCGCGGGCATGGTGGTGTTGGCCATGGGCAAGATGGGCGCGCAAGAATTGAATTATTCGTCCGACATCGATTTGATTTGTCTGTTCGATGAGACCCGGTTTGAGCGCGACGACTACCCCGAGGTACGGGCGGCCTTTGTCAGAGCAACCAAGCGAATGGTTGCGGTGTTGAGCGAAGTGTCGAGTGAAGGGTATGTGTTTCGGACTGATCTCCGATTGCGTCCTGATTCAGGGGTGACGCCGGTGTGCATGTCGATGGCGGGTGCTGAGAACTATTATGAAAGCCAGGGCCGCACATGGGAGCGGGCTGCCTATATCAAAGCGCGCCCCGCGGCGGGCGATCTGGCCGCAGGTGGGCGGTTTTTGCAAAATTTGCGACCGTTTGTCTGGCGACGCCATCTGGATTTTGCCGCAATCCAGGATGCCCATGACATGCGGTTGCGCATTCGCAGTCACAAAAGGCTGCACGGACCAATCACCCTGCCGGGACACCATATAAAACTGGGGCGCGGAGGTATCCGCGAAATCGAGTTTTTCACCCAGACCCGACAGCTGATTGCGGGTGGCCGCGATGCAACACTGCGCCCGCGTGGCACAGTGGCTGCATTGGCGGTTCTGGCAGATAAAGGTTGGGTTGGGGACGATACGGCGCAAAAGCTGAGCGATCATTATCGCGTGCACCGCGAGGTGGAGCACCGATTGCAAATGATCAATGACGCCCAAACCCACAATTTGCCAAATACCGTGGAACACTTTCAACGTCTGGCGTGTTTTATGGGGCAGGACGTAGCGCAGTTGCAGCAAGATTTGATGCACCGCCTGACCGAAGTCCATGAGTTGACAGAGAGTTTTTTTACCCGCGATGCAACCAATGGCGCGGTGCCGGAAGTTGATACGCCCGAAGTGACGGGTCAGTGGCCACAATATCCGGCGCTGCGTTCCGAGCGGGCGATGACGATTTTCAACCGTCTCAAACCGGAAATTATGGCCCGGTTGCAGACGGCGGCAAGACCGCACGAAGCCTTGATTGCCTTTGACGGATTTCTGGCTGGTCTGCCTGCTGGTGTCCAGTTATTTTCACTGTTTGAAGCAAACCCGCAGTTGATCGATCTGTTGATAGATATCGTTGTCACAGCGCCGGCGCTTGGGCGTCACCTATCTCGTAACGCAGCGGTTTTTGATGCGGTGATAGGGGGAGATTTTTTTGCAGATTGGCCTGAAGAGCCCGGACTGGAAATCGAGCTATCTCAGGCCTTGGCGGCAGAGGCGGATTATGAACGAAAACTTGAGACTGCGCGTCGCTGGGGAAAAGAGTGGCATTTTCGCGTCGGTGTGCATGCCTTGCGCGGGTTGGTTGATGCGGCGCAAGCCGGGCGTCAATATGCTGATCTGGCGGGCGCGATGCTCAAAGCTCTGTGGCCCGAAGTAGTGGCGAAATTCACCGAAAAACACGGCTCTCCGCCCGGTCGCGGGGCGGTTGTTCTTGGAATGGGGTCTTTGGGTGCACGGCGTCTTAACGCAGGTTCTGATTTGGATTTGATCGTGATCTATGATGCAGATGGTGCCGAGGCCTCTGAGGGCCGCAGACCACTGGCGGCGCGCCTTTATTACGCCCGGCTGACGCAGGCACTGGTGACCGCAATGACAGCGCCCATGGCTGAGGGACGGGTCTATCAGGTGGATATGCGGTTGCGGCCTTCGGGCAATCAAGGACCGGTTGCCACCAGTTGGAAAAGCTTTCGCGCCTATCAACGCGATGAAGCCTGGGTCTGGGAACATCTGGCGCTTAGTCGGGCGCGGGTCATTATTGGAAATTCTGCCTTGGCAGCCGATGTTGAGAGTTTTCGCGTCGATTTGCTGGGGCAAGACCAGCGCCGCGAGACGGTGTTGCAGGAGGTGGCGGATATGCGTGCGCGTATTTCTATGGCGAAAGCCCCGGCTGGAACTCTGGATGTGAAAATAGGCCCGGGGCGGTTACTGGACGTGGAACTGGTATCACAGGCTGGCGCTGTTTTGGCAGGGCTGCCTGTAACTGATGTTGCATCTGGTTTGCGTGGTGCTGTCGCAATTGGCTGGCTGGATGACGCGGACTTGACAGCTTTAAATCAAGTTTATGATCTTTGTTGGCGGGTACAAGTGGCGGCAAGATTGGTATCGGAACATCCTTTGGAAGTGTCTGGCATGGGCCAAGCGGGTCGAGATTTCTTACTAAGGATAACCGGTATGAGCGATGTGGATAGGTTGCAATCGCGGTTGGTCGATCTGGCACAACAGGCGGCAGTTTGCATTGCCAAGGCCTTGCCAGCGCATAGGGAGGACAGCCCATGAAGGGCGATATAGACGACCCCAAAGCTCTGATAAGAGAAGGGTATAATATTGCTGGGATCACCTATGGTGAATGCCGGACGATTTTTCTGGCCTGGTCGCTGGGTGTACCAGCTGACGAGAAACCTCTGACAGTGATCGCGCGGCTCTTGATCCAATACGGCGCCGCATACCCCGATCATCCGATGACGCATGTGCTGAAAGAAGGGTTGGAAGCCAGCCCTGCGCCGGTCCGACGTGGTGGTTGGCGTGGACGCCGCAACCATTAGGGGTTCACTTGTGCCACCGCGCGTCGTTTTTTTCGATGGCGGCAATTCGGTCTTTGGTCTTGGGGTGGCTCATTAGCCAAGCTGGCGCTGCGCCACCGCTTGATTTGGTCAAGGTCTCAAGCTTTCCCAAGAGGTCTCTTTGTGGGGCAGTTCCGATGCCTGATTTGATCAACAAAGCCGAGGCATATTCATCGGCTTCATATTCATCGCTGCGCGATAGCCTCGCGGCCAACAGCGTTGTCAGCATATTTGCAATCCAGCCACCAATGCCCGGAATGAATCGGCTCAGGATCATCGCCAGTGCGGTGCGAAGCGCGTTTTGGCCCGAGAAATCGATCATGCGTCGGCGTGAATGACCAAGGGCCACATGCCCTAACTCATGGGCCACCACGCTTGCCATTTCTTCGGCAGTGACCTCGCCATCGGTGAACTTGCGATAAAAGCCGCGGGTGATATAGATTTTGCCATCGGGTGCGGCCAGACCGTTGACCGGATCAATTTCATAAAGATGCAAGCGAATTTTAGCCACCTCAAGCGCTTTAGCCATGCGGTCGGTCAACACTTTCAACTTTGGATCAAGCAATTCATGCGACTGGCCGGTGAGCTCGCGATTGGTACGCCAGACCGAAAACCGGTACATGATAACGCCGTAAATTAGGGCCAGAAGAATGGGTGAAAATTGCAACATTTAACTTATATGGGGCATCATCCACCCTATGACAAGCATGCTCGGGCCACAGGGCGCAACTCGACCTGCTAGCGGCCGAGTTGTTTCATGCCTTGTTCTATTCCAGCCAGTGTCATCGGAACCATCCGGCCAGGAAAAAGGTCTTGGATCATGCTGATGGAATGTGTGTAACCCCAGTATTTCTGTGGTACCGGATTAAGCCAGAGGTGATTTTGCCAGTGGTCTTGCGCACGCTGCAACCAGACTTGACCCGCCTCGGCGTTCCAATGCTCGTTGGCACCACCGGGGTAGGCGATCTCATAGGGTGACATGCTCGCATCGCCGACAAAAATGCATTTATAGTCAGCTCCATAGGTGTGCAAAACGTCCATGGTCGGAATTTGCGCATCCCAGCGCCGGTTGTTGTCCCGCCAAACCCCCTCATAGAGGCAGTTGTGAAAATAATAATATTCAAGGTGTTTGAACTCGGTCCGCGCCGCGCTGAACAATTCCTCCACCACCTTGACATGGGAATCCATTGAGCCGCCAACATCAAGAAACAGCAGAACTTTTACGGCATTGCGCCGCTCGGGGCGGGTTTTCACATCAAGATAGCCGTTTTCGGCTGTGGCCTTGATGGTACCATCCAGATCAAGCTCGTCCTCGGCCCCGTCGCGGGCCCATTGGCGCAGACGTTTCAGCGCAACTTTAATGTTTCTTGTGCCCAACTCAATCGTATCGTCGAGGTTTTTAAACTCGCGTTTGTCCCAAACCTTGATCGCACGCTTGTGCCGGCTTTCGTTCTGGCCGATCCGCACGCCTTCGGGGTTATAGCCAAAAGCGCCAAACGGCGATGTGCCCGCGGTGCCGATCCATTTGCTGCCGCCCTGATGGCGTTTCTCTTGTTCTTTAAGGCGTTCTTTCAGGGTCTCCATCAGTTTTTCAAACCCGCCAAGCGACTTAATCTCGTCGCGCTCCTCCTGACTGAGATGCTTTTCTGCCATCTTTTCCAGCCAGTCTGCAGGGATGTCCACAGCCTCCATCACTTCGCCAAGCGTGATATCCTCAAGACCCTTGAATGTGGCAGAGAACGCCTGATCAAATTTATCGATATTGCGCTCGTCTTTGACCATTGCACTGCGCGCTAGATAGTAAAACGCCTCAATATCATAGGTCACGATGCCAGCTTTCACGGCCTCTAAAAATGTTAGATATTCGCGTAGAGAGACTGGAATTTTACGCTCGCGCAGGTTTTCAAAGAACGGCAGAAACATCGCTACGTCGCAGCTCGGTGGATGATCAAAGTTACGACCAGACCCGCGAGCATAAACATGATGCCATAGCTGGTGGCATAATGCAGAATGTCGGGCCAGCGGCCTTTTCGGCGATGGGCGGTGTAGCCGCCAAAAGACACGCCGCAAATCAATCCCAATATTATTAGCATACGTTTTCCTATTTTCCCCGCGTGGCTTGGCCTTTGCAAGGTGGTTTTTTGTCAAATCCCAGCAGCTATTAGCCGGTTTGCTATCTGGCCTGACAGGCGCTGTCTAGTCGAACCACCCTGTTTTGTGCATCATTGAGCAGCACTTTATTATATCGCCTTGCTTGGTTGGTCTACCTAGTGCCGCGTGCCATAAAGGCCAGCCTCTCAAATAAATGCACATCTTGTTCGTTTTTCAACAGCGCCCCGTGCAACTGAGGTAAAGCATTCGATCCATCCCGCGCTAAATCTTCAGCTGTGAGATCTTCTGCCAACAGCAGTTTGAGCCAATCCAGCACCTCGGACGTTGAGGGTTTTTTCTTCAAACCCTGCTGTTCGCGCAACTCGTAGAACTGGGTGAGGGCAGTGGTCAGCAACGCATCTTTTATCCCGGGGTGATGTACTTCGACAATTTGGCGCATCGTTTCGAGGTCAGGAAACCGTATATAATGAAAAAAGCAGCGCCGCAAAAACGCATCAGGCAGTTCTTTTTCATTGTTTGAAGTGATGATGACGATGGGCCTTTGGCGGGCTTTTATCAGTTCATCGGTCTCATAGACATGGAATTCCATCTTATCGAGTTCCTGCAAAAGATCATTGGGAAACTCGATGTCGGCTTTGTCGATCTCATCGATCAATAATACTAGTTTTTCATCGGCCTCAAAAGCCTGCCAGAGCTTGCCCTTGCGAATATAGTTGCGCACATCCTGCACTTTTTCGTCGCCAAGTTGGCTGTCACGCAAGCGGCTAACGGCGTCATACTCATAAAGCCCCTGCTGTGCTTTCGTTGTGGATTTGATATTCCATTCTACCATCTCAAGGCCCAGAGCCTTAGCGACTTGGCGGGCCAGTTCTGTTTTTCCGGTTCCCGGTTCGCCTTTGACCAAAAGTGGCCTTTCGAGCGTCACGGCGGCATTGACCGCAACCGTCAGATCATCTGTTGCGACATATTCTTGGGTGCCTGTAAATTTCATCGGTCATTCCAATTGTGTAAGTGATTTGCGCTGACACTAACGCGAACACAAAAACACCGCAATCGGCTCCTAACAGCTAGTGACAAGCGGCGGGTCATGAGGTAATGCACAGCCTACGCGTATGTGTGTTTGGCCAAACTGAAAAACATCAACCTTGTGGAGAGCTCGAAATGAAAGCAGACGTGATTCTGCCCGATAACTATAAACCGAGCGAAGATGAACCATTCATGAACGCCAAACAGCGTGAGTATTTTCAACGCAAATTGTTGAGCTGGAAAGCTGATCTGTTAGTTGAGACCAGAGATACGCTGGAAGGTCTTCAGGGGACGACACGCAACATTCCTGATTCTGCGGATCGCGCCAGTGAGGAAACTGACCGCTCACTGGAACTGCGTACCCGGGACCGCCAGCGTAAGCTGGTGACCAAGATTGATTCGGCCTTGCAGCGTATTGCCGAGGGTGAATTTGGGTACTGCGAAGTCACCGGAGAGCCGATCTCGCTCAAGCGGCTGGATGCACGACCGATTGCGACGATGAGCCTCGAGGCGCAAGAACGCCACGAACGCAAGGAAAAAGTGCACCGCGACGACTGAGCTCGACAGCTGTGGCTTAAACGACAGCCGTCGTGTCAGATGCTTTGACGGTTTCGGTTTCAGGATAGCGCATGCGGATTACCGGTAAAAAAATCATCGTGATCGGTGGCGGGATTGGGGGTCTTGCTGCGGCGCTGGCGTTGGCGCGGCTTGGCGCTGTGGTAACCGTGCTTGAACAAACTGCCGAAATCTCTGACATGGGGGCCGGGTTGCAGATCAGCCCGAATGGCTTTGTGGTGCTTGATGCGCTGGGGTTACGCGATGCGGTGGTTGACCGGTCGATGGCCGCAACTTCTGTGGTCCTGCGCAATTATAGCAATTCGGCGATAGTGGCGACACTTGATGTTTCGCCCCAAACAGGTGGACAGAATTACCACTTCATTCATCGGGCGGATCTGGTTGCCTGTCTGCTGAGTGCGGCAAGACAGGCCGGGGTTCAAGTGCGGTTGCAGCACAAGGTAAAACAGGTGCAGACCTCGGTGATACCGCAGGTGGTCTTGACGAATGGCGCGACGATGATGGCTGATCTGGTGGTCGGTGCGGATGGTTTGCATTCTTGCTTGCGGCCGGTCCTAAACCGACCTGCCGCCCCGCGGTTTACCGGCCAAGTGGCGTGGCGTGCGCTGGTGCCACGCCAATCTCATGCGTTGGCGCAGGTGCAGCTTTATATGGGGCCGGGGCGACATTTAGTGACTTATCCGCTGCGTGGTGGGCAGTTGGTAAATGTTGTAGCGGTCCAAGAACGGGCCAACTGGGCAGCTGATGGCTGGCAGCACCGCGATGATCCGCAAAATCTGCGCAGGGCTTTTGCGGATTTTTCTCCGGATGTGCAGGAATTATTGCGCAGTGTGGATAATCTGCATCTGTGGGGGTTATTTCGCCATCCCGTTGCCCGAAACTGGTATCAAGACCATGCTGTTTTGCTTGGTGACGCGGCGCATCCGACGCTGCCGTTTCTGGCGCAGGGGGCAAACATGGCCTTGGAGGACGCCTGGGTTCTGGCAGACTGCCTTGCCAATGCTGAGACCACAAGTGGCGCGTTGGCACGGTATCAAAAGCGTCGTGAGGGGCGGGTGCGGCGAGTTATTGCCGTGTCAGGACGCAATGCTTGGAAATACCATTTAAGATTGCCACCGCTGCGTATGGCGGCGCATGCGGCACTGCGGTTTGTTAGCCTTAAGGCACCACAGTATCTAACGCGGCAGTTCGACTGGCTGTATCACCACGATGTGACCAAACACAGCTAGACGGAACAACGTCTGCGGTTGCTGAGATTTAATTATCCAGAATCAGCCAAACTGGCACATGGTCAGAGGGCTTTTCGCGGGCGCGGATATCGGCATCGATTTGACAGTCTTGCAGCAGGTCGGCACAGGTGGGCGTCAGCAGCATGTGGTCAATTCGAATGCCGTCGTTGCGGTTCCAAGCCCCGGCCTGATAATCCCAGAAACTATAAAACCCCGGCGCCGGATGACAGCTGCGAAAAGCCTCGGTGAAGCCAAGGTTCAAAACCCGGCGGTATGCTTCGCGGCTCTCGGGTCGAAACAGCGCATCTTCACGCCAGACATCGGGATGGGCGGCGTCTTCAATTTGCGGAATGATATTGTAATCTCCCGCCATTAAGGCGGGCATTTCGCCTGTAATCAGATCTTTGGCACGGGCGTAAAGCCGTTCCATCCAAGCCAGCTTATAGTCATATTTCGGACCGGGGCAGGGATTGCCATTGGGCAGGTACAGACCGCACAGCCGCACCGCCTGTTTGCCGATCACGGTTGCCTCAATCCAGCGCGCTTGCGCGTCCTCGTCATCTCCGGGCAAACCCCGGCTGATGTCTTCGAGCGGCAGTTTTGACAGGATTGCCACGCCGTTAAAGGATTTCTGACCGTGGGTTTCCACTTGATAACCAAGGTCTTCGAAATGTGTGCGGGGAAAGGTCTCATCGGTGGATTTAATTTCTTGTAACAGCGCGACATCGGGCTGCGCCTCGGCCAACCAGTCGGTCAATGCGGGAAGCCGAGCTTTGATGCCGTTGATATTGAAAGTAGCTATCTTCATGCGCACCTCTTTCACTGTGCTGTGCTGTGCTGTGCTGTGCTTGATGTGATGTTGTGAGGCGTAAGGGCAGTCGTGTCGTGCCTACATCGAAAAGCTCACACCGCAGCCGCAAGAGGAACTGGCGTTGGGATTGTTGATCACAAACCGCGCGCCAATTATTTCTTCTTCGAAGTCAATGGTTGCGTTTTGCAAGAACGGCAGCGAGACCAGATCGACAATCACTCTCTCGCCTTTGCCCTCCAGCACCAAATCATCTGCGCAGGCCTGATCGAGTTTGATGTCATATTGGAAGCCCGAACATCCGCCGCCCTCAACGGCGACCCGCAGTCCCATACCCTGTCCGCTGGCGCCGATTTCGACCAAACGCTCAAAAGCGCGCTCTGTAACCATGGGGGGCATTTGCATTCGCCAAACTCCGGCAGTTTTATTTATCGTTAAGCTGTAATATAGGTGCGAAACTGTCAGGGAACAAGGAGCTTCGAATATGTCAGCGCCATTTGCATCGGATCACCGGCGCTCGCGGGGTCGTTTGATCTGTGAACAGGAAAGTACCTTCCGTTCGTGTTTTCAACGCGACAGGGACCGGATTATACATGCCAGTGCGTTTCGGCGGCTGAAACACAAGACGCAAGTGTTCATCGAACATGAGGGGGATTATTTCCGTACCCGTCTGACCCATTCAATCGAAGTGGCGCAGGTGGCCCGCACCATTTCTGGCGTGCTGGGGTTAAACGCAGAGTTAACTGAAGCGATCGCGCTGGCCCATGATTTGGGCCATACGCCGTTCGGTCATACCGGTGAGGAGGCGCTGAATGCGCTCATGGCGCCCTACGGAGGCTTTGATCACAATGCGCAAGCCATCCGCGTGGTGACGGCTTTAGAGCGTCATTACGCTGACTTTGATGGGCTTAACCTGACGTGGGAAACCCTCGAGGGGATTGCCAAGCACAATGGTCCCGTTGTTGGGGCCGTACCCTATGCGCTGGCAGATTATAACGTGGTGCATGATCTTGAGATCGATACTTATGCCAGTTGTGAGGCACAGGTTGCGGCGTTGTCGGATGATATTGCCTATAACAATCACGATCTGCATGACGGGTTGCGCGCTGAGTTATTCTCCACGGATGAAATCGCGGAACTGCCCTTGCTGAAGGGCTGTTTTGCCACTGTTGACGGCTTATATCCTGGCTTGAATTACTATCGGCGCCGCCATGAGGCGTTGCGACGGTTCTTTGGAGTTTTGGTTGAAGATGTTATCGCCGTTGCGCAGGAAAATCTGGCGCAGCTTGCGCCGCAGAACGTAATTGATATCCGTCATGCTGGCAGGCCAATGGTGCGGTTTTCCGATCCTGTTTGGCACGATCTAAAAACCATACGCGCATTTTTGTTTGAACGGATGTACCGCGCGCCAGCGGTGGTGACGATGCGCGGTGAGGTAACAGATGTGGTGCAAACGCTGTTCCCGCTGTTTATGAAACACACTGATTTGCTGCCAAAACAGTGGCGCAAAGATGTGGCGGCGGCCACAGATGAAGTCACACTGGCGCGCATCGTTGCCGATTACATTGCCGGAATGACCGACCGGTTCGCTTTGCAGGAGCATAAAAGGCTCTCGCAGAACGGTGAGATTTAAGGCGCAGACCCCGCGGTGTGGCGCAGGCTGGAGTGGGGAGTGCCGCATCAGGCCACATTCGGGCATCTGTGCCCGGTCGGAACGCAGGTTTCATAAATTGCGTCATACTTTATTTAGGTTTTTTGAACTTCGCAGGTAAAGGCTGCGCCTGGTCTCTTGCGATGTCATAGGCTTGACGCTGGCAGAGATGTCATGATCATGCCAATTTGTACGAAATTTTATTTCAACAGGGATTAATATGCGTATTTTTACAGAATTAATTTTCTGGGTTCGCTTATGATCAGCCTAGCTAGGTGCGAGCAGATCGGCCTTCCAATCGCATTGGCGGTGCACACTGGCAAGACTCTGGCCGGTCACAATCTTGATAAAACGCGCGATATGCCCTTGACCAGACATCAAGACGGGGAAAGTAACTTCAATTCTTATTTGTGACCTGACAAAATTAAATTTTGTTATATTGATACGCGATAGGTCGCATCCGTCTTGATACGCTGCCTCGAAGTCTAACCTCTCCGATTTCAGATCGTGATGCGCCGGAGGGATGTGAAAGCGTCTGGGAACATCGCTATGAGCGTGTTGCGCATCACGCTGTCCCGCCCGAAGTCACTGTCGCAACTATCAAGATGACCGGGGTGTCTGCCTGTGTTGTAAGCAGCACAAACGGTGGTGAGAAAGCTAGATATAACTCTTATCTGGATGACGGCTTTTACATGGGTCTCGATTGATATACATGCGTTGGTTGATTTACTTGAGAGACCATATCCGGTTTTACGTAACTTGGCTTGGCCGATTTACTGACTTGAGGTAAAGTCAGATTGACCTTGGCCCTGTGCATGCTAAACCGCTTGCCTATAACAAGGATACTGACAGATGAACCTGTTTGCAGAAATGCGTTTTCTGGTGATTGCGGCGCTGGACAAGATGACCGTCGCGGGGGAGCTGCCCGAAGGTCTCAGTTTTGATAATGTGGCGGTCGAGCCGCCGCGTGATGCGCTCCATGGTGATATGGCAACCAATGCCGCTATGGTCTTGGCCAAGCCGTCACGGCACAAGCCGCGCGATATTGCTGAAAAGTTGGCCGGATATCTGATGCAGGATGCGCGGATCACCGCCGCCGATGTGGCAGGGCCGGGGTTTCTTAACCTACGCCTTGCCCCAGCCGTCTGGCAGGGTATTGTTAAAAAAACCCTCGAGCAAGGCGCCGCATTCGGCCGGTCTTCTGTTGGGGCAGGCCGGCGGGTGAACGTTGAATATGTCAGCGCCAACCCTACCGGGCCGCTGCACGTTGGCCATACCCGCGGTGCGGTGTTCGGTGATGCCTTGGCGGGGTTGCTGGATTATGCCGGCTATGAGGTCACACGCGAATACTATGTGAATGATGGTGGCGCACAAGTCGATGTATTGGCGCGATCGGTCTATCTGCGCTATCTTGAGGCGCATGGCCAAGACGTGGCATTCGAGGATGGCACCTATCCCGGTGATTATTTGATCCCGGTTGGGCAGGCTTTGAAAGACAAGGTTGGGGATGCTTTTGTCGGCAAGGGTGAACAATTTTGGCTGGCGGAGCTGCGCGAATTTGCCACCGAGGCGATGATGACGCTGATCCGTGCCGACCTGGCCCAACTTGGGATCAAAATGGATCGGTTCTATAGTGAGAAATCGCTCTACGGCACGGGGCTAATTGAGGCCGCGATCGAGGATTTGCGCGGTAAGGGGCTGATATACGAGGGATATCTTGACCCGCCAAAGGGCAAAAAGCCCGATGATTGGGAACCGCGCGAACAAACATTGTTCAAATCGACCGAACATGGTGACGATGTAGATCGCCCGGTGATGAAATCTGATGGCAGCTGGACCTATTTTGCGCCCGATATCGC
>CESI01000469.1_pt1 | contig 13531 bp, 9 predicted proteins | sample 356301 | NCBI WGS metagenome assembly CESI01 (sample SAMEA2621423, study PRJEB7988) | marine metagenome | biome: marine biome (ENVO:00000447); feature: deep chlorophyll maximum layer (ENVO:xxxxxxxx); material: "saline water (ENVO:00002010), including plankton (ENVO:xxxxxxxx)" | depth 40 m | reverse complement strand
GAGGTGTCGAGCAGGAGGGTTGTGGAGTTGGCGCGTAGGCCGTCAGCACGGATGTCGACTCTCAGCTCTTCCACACGTATTCGGCTTCACCAAACATCACGGTCTATTCGTGTCATACATTGCAATTACTTAATCACCGTATGGACATCGTTTGTTGCTTTATTTATGACTAACAACGTTATGCGAAGCCTTTCCGGTCTTTGGACGACGACCGTTCAGCGGGACGTCCTTATCGTTGCGCTTGGCGTGCGCGTAGTCGTCGTCCTCACACGCACGCCACTTGTGAATGAAGAAATGACGCCAAGGCGTCTTCTGCAGACGCGGTAGTGGACGTCGAATTTGACCGATGTATCGATGAAGATTCAGCTTCAAAACGTGACTAAGTAGCCCTTCTTTCACCGAAGCACCATCGATCAAGACAAATTGCAGACTCGAGCCCGTCTTCGATTCGTTCGATACACCTAAAAGCTTTTATGTTTCAGACAGCTGGACGGTGGTATTCGTTCGATCCTTGAGAAGCAACTCACGAAGGCGCCGACTCTCTACATGGTTGCATAGAAGATTATCAAAGAATGCTGTCGATTACGGACGACGAAGAGCTTCATCGGAATGAGCGATTGTTGAATCTCAAAGAGCTTGACCTTGAAATCAAGCAACGCGAGCTTGATCTTGCGTTGCATCTAAAGGATTTGGAGAAACGCGAGTCGGCCTTGATAGCGAGAAAAAATGCGATTGCTGCTGAACTTACACACGAGCTAGCTCTCGAGCTGGAGCGCGTCAGAACCCACGAGACCTCTATTATAGCGCGGCATGATGTACTTGAATGTCTCATGGAAAAACGAGAAAAGGCACTTGCAAAGCGTGAGCTTACATTATCTGAGCGCGAGTGGACGTTACGAGCGAATGAGGATGAGCCTAAAGGTGTGATGGCAAAGGTCTTTTCGGCCTTAGAAACTGACAGCCCAAGACTTTCCTCCTTTCGAGCCCCTTCTGGAGCACAGTGCGATACTGAGGCATCTACGTTTGAAGAAGGAACGCGAGTAGTTGAGACTGGTATGAGGGTGAATTCAAAACTTTCAGGTGTAGATTTTAGAAGAGTTACCAACAGCAACAGCGGACTCGAAACTCACCGTAAGGACAAAGATCTGAATGACTTGAAAAGCAGAGCAGACGACTTGCGCGGACACCTTTCCGTAATTCGTTTGAATGCTGACCTGAACCAGGTGACCGTGTTGGTGGACGAAGCAGTCAGAAATGTAGTTGAACTACATGCAAGAAACGGACAGAGAACAGTGGAACGTGAGACCTTTTTAAAACGTCAAGAATCACAGATTGGAGCATCGGCTGAATGTCTGCCTTCCGAATTCTCAGATAGTATGCCGCTAGACACAAATTGTCAGCCCATAGCATCTGATGACCATCATGACTATCGAGAAATTAACAGTAATTTGAATTCGATCAACAATATGATTTTATCAGCTGATCCTGTGATACGGGCACTTCAATTGGAAGCTCACTCGGAGAAATTAAAGGTAACGATCCGCGACTTTGAGATGGGAAGGAATGTGCAAGATATCCATTGATTGCTATGATATCTTATGTAAGACTAAGTATCACCAACTTTGGAGCAGCTGGTGAGGCGTACACGGCAACACCATTCATTACAGCATAAATACGAATGATGATTGAACTGATTGATTATTGAATACCATTTTTTATTCTCACTTGTTTCTGTGAAAAAAATATTGACACTTATGTGGAAGACTCTGAAGCAGACAAACTGTCACGAGAACTGTTGACGAGGTTTTCAGCTCCGTCGACAACTTTCATACTCTGTATCGCATCACCCGCTTTGAGCTCTCGCAGCAACTCTTGGCCATCGACCACATAGCCAAACACACTATATCGTCCATCAAGAATATTTGTGCCTGAAGGTGTGAGTTCAGACTCTTTCAGCAAAAAAAAGAACTGAGAACTTGCCGAATTGGGCTCGGCTTCTCGTCGCGCCATCGCCAAAGTTCCAAAAGCATTAAACGGGAGCACCGGCTCGTCCCTGTACTTTCCGACATCTTCAAAAGTGAAGTCGTAGACAGGCACGCCGTCTTTATCCTTCAATTTAGGCATAATTTCCAATGGGATTGTGCGCTCCTTTCGCGATATTGGGTCAATGAAGCCATCCTGTCCCTTTGCACTTGGTTTACCAGACTGTATGACGAATCCATCGGAACGCTGAATGTCCATGCCATCATAAAATCCGCGCTGCACTAGATCAACAAAGTTGCCTGCAGTCACAGGAGCATTGTAGCCGTCCAAGATGATAGTCATAATGCCTGTCTCCACATTCGCACTGTCTTTCACCTTGACCTCCACCTCAACTGTAGCACGGCCCTTTAGAGCAGGGACGGAGTCATAAGGCGAAGGGATACCGAATGGGAACCCTTTGACCATATCCTCTTCGATGCGACCAACCAAAATTAGTGCACGCTGCTGAGCATATGGAACTTCCTGTTTGTCCTTGTTGTTCACTATTACTTTGAAATCCTCAAGTTCTAGCTGGAGTTGCGCAAGAGCAGCCTTTCCATCATTCATCTTTTCAGGCGCGACCGACGCAAGTATTTTCGTGGCGTCATTGTTCACGATCTTATAAGCACCGCTCACAGAAGACTCTACTCCGGAAAAACGAACACCTGGTACACGGAGGTCATCCGAGATGGACTCAAGTTTTCTTTGGATCTCACGAATTTGTTTGTTGTCTATCGGAAGTGCGTTACGAAGGAGTGCTCGTGCGTTTGTCACCGGATTTGCTTCCAGGCCAGCAAGGTCACCAATTACTGGATTCATCTCAATTTGGGAGGCCGCAGATGGATTTGCGATGATAGCTGATGCAAGCAATCCTGTGCCGAAAATTTTTGCGGCCCCGGTTAACGACTCGAAAGCGCAGTTTGGTTCGGCGTTGCTCGAACTCGCCTTGGCCACCATCGCTCTCCGTAAGAAGCGGGTTCGCGTTATTTTGGTACATGGAGTTGTATTTATGGTAGTTTGATGGGCGAACATCGGGAGTACCATGAGTCGTTCGCGTTGTCCCGACTTGATCGGCTGGATAAGACACGATAAGAGGTGTTTTCCGGAATAATTTAAGGGTACCGTTATCGGTAGCATATATTCGAGTGGTTTTAGTCGCTGCTGGATGGAATTGTTTATTGACTCATTTTCACTCCATTTTCCCCCGTAAAAACAACAATCACTTAGTTGATGAGGTTTCCATAATTTAATTCCATTTATATGTAATAGGAATTACAATAAAACTTAACCGGCGGCCGTACAGTAAGTGATGAGAAAGATTTCATCACGATGAGAGTCCGTCCCGTGGATATCCGCGCATATACCCTCGTATATGGGCTGATATACACGATATATACATGATATCACGCGGGAATGTACGCAAACAGTTTCAAAGCAGGGCGCGACTTTACACGGACGCGGTAAGCATGGCGAAGCCGAGCAGGCGCGATGTCACGGGCAAAGAAATCTACTCGACGAGTTATGAACCGTCAAAGTGCGATGCGCGTTCGTGTTCTTCTTCTGTTCGCCCTCGCGGGGACATATTTTCGGCCTGTCGGCTCAGTGAAAACGTTATGCACGTACCGTGTGCATTGTACACGGCGTTGCGCGGCTCTTCGCGTGAAGCCGCGGCGCTGGGGAGAAACTGAACGCGCGCCAAGTCGAGCAAAAAAACGTGTTCGGCGAAGCACATGCAAATAAACTCGGATTAAAAACGAATTATGATTAACTCTTCGTGTTAGAATAATGTGGGCGTAGCCACAGGCACTACCCTTGTTCTATTAATAATCATATTAAATATATTTGGGACTTCGCATTTAGTCCAACGTTCCGACCCCGGTTTTTTCCAATCTTGTCCTGGTTTATTCGTCTTTTGATTGGTGGAGAGCTCGATCATTTTTAAAGGTCATAGACTAAATCACCGTACGGTCGGTGAGTGATACTTTATCTCTGACTAACAACTATGTGCGACGTATTTTCGTTCTTTGGACGACTGCTGTTCAGCGGGACGGCCTTACCATTGCGCTTGGCGTGCACATAGTCGTCGTTCATACACGTACGACACCTGTGAACGATGAAACGACGCCAAGGCGTCTTCTGACGACGCGGTAGTGGACGGTCGAAGTTGACCGATGTATCGGTGAAATTTCAGTTTCAAACCATCGTTCCAAAAGACCTCGTTTCACCGAAGCTCCATCGATATTGCAATTAACCCTAATTACAATCTCGAGCCATACCAGACTAGTCACAAACAAGCCTCCCGCGAACTCCAATTCTATCGTTTCTGAGGCATCTAAAACGGAATAAAACGGATCATTATAATAATATAATATCGATATCGAACCAATCAAGCAAGCAAGCAAGCCTCGTGATATTATTATGTAACACGACACGTTCTAAGAGCACGCCGTTGTAACTCGGAACGGAGTTGGGCAATGCGTTGTACTTCAGATGTCGATAGTCTTATCTGCGCTCATATGCATAAGTATGTCGGCGACCGCTCTCTCCATACCTTTCGTAGATCGTGGACTGCGTATTCTTTCTCGTTCATACAAAACGCTCGACTTCTCGAGAGTCTTGAAGGTGAACACGAGCAAACATTGTACAGCGCCGCGATATCTCTGATCACGGGGGATACCGCATCCGCAACTAAACGAATTATGGCGATATATGTCATCTACATGCTGTACTTTACGCAGCAGGCGTCGCCTAGGGTTAGAATTTACACGAGCCTAAAAGAATTGAAGCAGCTCTGCGAGTTGGCGCAGGTTGCAAAGAAAAGCTCATTGTTTGACGTCATCCATGTTTTGAGACTCCTGATAAAGAATAAAGCGTTCTCAGTGGGGATCCATTTAGAGAGGTTGCCCCGACGGGATGCACATGATAGAGTCCACCGAAAATCCGGCAGTAAAGGTGATTCTCCAGAGGTTCTGATGGCCGCTCAGATTTCTGACCATGGCATTGAAGATTCGTATTTCTCGAGCAAGAGTAAGAAGGTTGGTGAGCAAGTGGCCATTTTTCGTACTGGCTGCCCAGAACTTCACACAATTGAGAATAATGCCTTACGATATCTGCCTCAAAATAGAATTCCTTCTGCTTTTCACGAAGTTGTTCTGGCTTCAAGAGCGTATAGTTCAGCTGCAATTTTGGCTTTTAAGGGTTCTCAGAACTTTGTTAGAGTGAACGACAGAGCTGATTCGCGGAGAGTCGGGTGTACACACAGTCGTATTGCGAGGCAAATGCTTCGAGGCGACGCCAAACTACGCGCATCACTGAGAGCTGAACGTGAGACCTGAACCTGGCCCGAAACACTCTTAGCAAACTTTGCAACAGGTTTGAAGAGTGCTGCATGGGTGTAAACTCTTTTTTTTTTTAAAGCGCAGGTTTTGGATTTTAAGGCGCCAACCAATATATTTTTGTTGCGTCAGATCGGATAAATTAAGAAACGTGCCGAAGAAATTCTCTTTCACGGACGCTGATAATCTTTGATACGCGTTGTATCTCAAAAATATGCCTTGCAGCAGCAATTAGCACCTGCGTGGTTAAGTTTATGTTGCCAGACACCTTTATATCGTTCGAAATCTTCTGAGATAAGACTAGGCAATGTCCGTCGACGCTTTTGAGCTTTCGAGAAAGTGAAGCTGTCCGCATTTTGATTGAGTGATTTCTATCCAATGAACACAATAGAAAACTGCTGCACCCGGCTGTTACTGCCCAAGTAAGTGGGTCCTGCTCACCTGATATCGCGATATCGACTTGCAACTGCAGGCATACCACTTAATATGAACATGTTTGCAGTTGTTGGAGATTGATGTTTTATTATTATACATAGTTACATGGTTAACTCTCCATTTGTTTACAGTTTCTCTGCTACGTTCAAAAAGTCCCAAGATGGATGAGTCAATGGTGGATACATTAAATACCTTCGAAGGGAACTATTTGCGGATGCCTAAAAACCCAGCCAAAATAATCTGTTATCAGGTAGTGGCTAGCCAACTGTTGTCTTGAGAGAATTTCAAGGAGATAAATGGGAAAAATATACCAGGCTTCAATACTCGTTATGAATGCATGGGGTCAAAACCTCTCGCAGGCCGCCAAGAGACAGATGCACTCTTCGCATGCAAAGTAATTAGCCCCGCAAGTGCACTCCCTGAAGTAGTTTTTCGCATTCTCTCTATCGTGTTTATGCACCAGCGGTAGTTCTGCGCGTAACAAGACTAAGCCAGCAAGCCTAGGAGATGTCCATTGCACCCCCTTAGCCCCCGATACTTCTGATAATGCCTTCCCCTTCGGTGCTCGGAAACCATATGAATGATACAATCGCCTGGCTGCCACGTTGTCTGCATGAACATGCGTATATACACAGTTGGCGCCCCAAGCAACTGCGAGGTTAGAGGATGTCTCGAGCAATGCAGATGCGATACCTTGTCGGCGAGACTTTCGATCAACCGCAACATTATCTATGTATACGTATTCTTCATCAACTCCAACGCAAACACCGTTCACTTGAGACGCACAAGGTCCGATACGCTCGGACAAGTCCAAACATCCAGCTAATCCCCCTTTTGCTATGGCTGCAACAAGGCATACGCATCGTTGATGATTATTAGTTTCAACGGAGGTACGATCTTGTAAAGCGCGTAGCTCCCTCTGGGCGAACTCTCGTGTGAATGTCGAGACGAAACGAGACGGGAAAGGTAGAGCCTGACGTTCCTCAAGGTCTTCGTAAAAGGCTACAGCCCGTAAGTCTGCAGCAACCTTGAAATCTACCACTTCTTCGGCGACAAAAACATCCACTCCAGGGTAAGATGTGCATCGGAAATTGGCCGAATAGTCTTCAGGCAAGTCGTTTGAGGAAAGTGAATGATGCTTTGCCACAACAGAGCTTCGATTATCTGCAAGTGCTGCAGTCTGAGGCTCCGGCAGAAGGGTAGAGCTGACCTGTTGCTTAGATCCCCGATCGCATGCAGTCACGACGAGGAGCGCGCCGCGCCTCCATGCTAACAAAAGCCCGATACGTTTTCCGTGGTTTTCCGTCTTTGTCATTTTCGAGATGCATTTATAGTGTCGAGCAGCTCGGTTGCAATAGTTGACACGATGTAGAGCAAGACGCGATGCTCGAAAAGAAGTGTCGTGGCGCCGCAAAGCCTGAGAAGTCGCGCGATCGTGCCGTACTGGTAACGCCGCTTTGGCTACATTTGACATGGGTCCCACGAGGAAGTTCTTGATTGTTCCCCGCCGTGTAATCCAGTCTTTGATGTCGATCTACACTTGCTTGTTACACTTATCCATTTTCCCCGCCATATATACATACATATTATCCATATTTATTAAACTATCATATATATATATTTATATGATCTTTTAAATTATTATCTTGCTTCGTTCGTATATAAATATGTAATAAGATTAATAAGTTTATTTCGAAGCTAATACAAGTAAGGTATTATACATATTATAATATTAAATACGTAATAATGTATGTCACGTACCGGACCAATTCCGGCGGAGTCAAAAAATGGGACAATGTATTGAGCGAGTATTATATTTAGAATTTTATTTAGAATTGTAGATACTGTATAATACCTTCGTGATCATATATTATGACAACGTACGGGTCAACGGGCGGGCGCAGCGGGTATATCTCATTAATTTTTATCGAAGCAACATATTTTATAGATATTGTTACATTCATGTGGATCTAATTCCGAACAACCCTCCATACACAGCGTGCCGAGTCGCGTCGCTCCACTGGCCAGGGCCTCAGCCGTTTACAAGCAGCGCTCTACAGGTTTCTTGCCCGAACGGAGAAACGTGCACAAACAGCACTAGTCCTTGCCCTAACAGAGATACGTTCACAAACAGCACTGATTGTGCAACGCCATGGACGTCGCAGCTGTTTATTTGCAAGTGATGCGAAGTGTAATCGACGGCGTGCGGGCAAGTTAATCACTGCTCTACCCTCTCACGATACTCACGCTGCTCGAATGACAACAGGCCGATTTTAGCACAGAACAGCTCGACGAGGCAGCCCTAACTGCTTTGGCTAAGGTTCTTTTCACCAGGAAAACGGAGAAAACAACCTTTTCTCACGATGTTTTTGATAGCTTTGGGAAAAAAAAGTACTCGAGACGCGGACCCTGCTCAAAGAAATTGATCGTGAACCTTCTGAGGCGAGTCGTTGCCGTTGTCGTTTGCTTTATGCGAAAACTGATATCCAGGGAACTTGCTTTGTGATATCAGGGCACGCCAAATGTTGATAAACAAGAAGAGAAGCAGAAACGTGCCTCGGAGCTTCCAGGCAAGGTGAAGTCCTCACCCAGTACTCAAGGTATTTCGGTTGGAAAATCACTCATCGCATTTCCATTCAAACCGGCACTGCTAACCCGGGATACATATTTTTTCTGAATGTGAAGGTGGTCCCCTAAGTGGCAAGCTTCAAGCGCCTGTATGCAATACCGATGAGATCCTGAGCTCTGATAGTGATGATGATGATGGTGATGCCCATTCAGGTAAATATATTTCCCATATTTTCTCAGCAATCATAAGTTTACCACCTACACGCGCTAGACTTACAAAATGATGAAGAGATGGACGTGCAGAACCTTGTTTTGGCACAGTTCGAGAAAGTTACCCGTGCTAAAAGCAAGTGGAAGTGCATCTTGAAAGAGGGGACCATGACCCTGAAAGGCAAGGACTCGCTATTTGGGAAAGCTGGCGGGGAGTTCACATGGTAGCAGATTTAAAAGATAGTACGCATTCCCTTCTCATCTTTACAATTCGTGTTCTGATGATGTGCCGCGCAGATTAAGTTCAAGACGCTGCGCGTCAAACACAGTGCATTATCATCCTATATAGTCTTAAAAGCTTGCTTCTTTGACTTCGTCTTTGCATGTGGCACTAAGTAAGATAGCATCAGCATACCAATGAAAATCACAACCTTAATACGGTAACAAAATCAAAATCTGAATGTGTTTGCCAAAGAACACACAAAGCAGTTAAATACCTCTACAGCGGGAGTTGACCAACCATACGTCGGCCATAGAATCAAACAAAAGCTGCAAAAAGAATACATGGGCTCGCGTTAAGTTTTCGACATAGGCAACACATGACGAACCCGATGAAAGTTACTGCGCCAAAGAAGCATGACACTGGTAAAGCCCATTTTGCTCTTGTCTCCCACTTCGAACCTCGCCGATGAAAGTCGTGATAAAAGATTAGGTAACATAATATACCGAAGTTGATCGCAAGTGATGACAGAGCCAGAATGAACCACGATCTGTAAATAGTTGAATCAGTGAGAGTTTCCGCCGGATGCACACATGACCATCACCTCTTAGTTTCACTGTCTCGCAAAAGAACGACCCAAATGTTGTTCGAACCATCTCCGAGCCAGACAACTGCAATGAAGGCTCCGAACCACAAGAGTCTTTCCACTTTGTCCCGTAGGAGTCGGCGAGCCTTCGATTGATCTTGGGCACGGATGACATTCCTGAAATCTTCCTCGTTTGTTTGCTCTATATTTTCACTTGCGATGAGCCTCTCGTATTTCATGACAAAGCGACAAAAAGTACACAATGAGTTTTTTCACCAACGAAAGGAAACAGAAATATTGAATAATACCTTCGAAACGGGCGCTTGTGTTTTTTGAATATTCGAAATTTACATGCATGCGTTGCTTGTTTGGTTATTATTATATTATTTAAGATCTTCTTTGAAAATATGATAATAAGAAAAATCATCCAGGGGCGAACGCGTGATTGAATGTCTGATTTGTTGGGTTCGCTCCAGGTGGGTCGGCATGGCCTCCGTTGACGTGGTTAATTAATTAATCACATAACACTCTTAACTACAATTAACAGCCGACGTATGAGCAAACACATGTCATCATTGTACGAAGTGAATAGACCGTAATTCAGGGTTGAAGATACCAGGTCATGTCGTCATTGTATGAAACAGATAGACCGTGATTCTGATTAACGAAACACCAGGTGCGTGTTACATTTTTGCAGTTTATGGTATCGACATAAAAAGAATAGACTAATAAATAGCTACCTTCGTACCTTCGAAGGTACGAAGGTACGAAGGTACCTTCGAAGGTAGTTAAGAGGCTTACGTCCATAGTCTCGTCGTAGTATCTGTAACGGGAAACACTTCGAATCGCGCAGTCGTCTCACGCGCCTCCTGAATAGGTCCAATCCCTGATCATATTGAGTTCCAATAGGCTCTAGGTATACTAGCTAGCTAGCTTAGTAGAAATAATCAAGTACACATGCAGTCTATAAAACTTTGATCAGAGAGTAATAATAACGACGCGCGAGCGTGCTCACAGACTCAGGTGAGACGGCCTAGCCCTGCGATCCGCGCACACGGACGCGACGATGTACACGCGAAGAATCGCGTGACGGTGTGCATGTGACGACGCGACGAGCCGGACGTTTGCGGGGAACGGTGAAGTTGCGGCTTGCTCGCTCGCTGCAAGATGAGGCTTGAAAACATTCAAGTATGTGCGACATGCAAGCATCACTCATACATTTCTCTAGAAGACGCTGGTCTCTCGCGCCTTATCCCTACACTGAGAGGATTGAAATTTCGCCTCAAGGCATCCTTGTTACCTCCTAGGAACCGCACCAAACTGAGCATCTCGTCCTTTACAAGCCATGCCCTAACCTCACCTCTGTCTGCAGTTACACAGCCAATATTGTGGTCAGGCACTTCGAAAGGAGAATTCAACCCATCTAGAAGCGCAATTACTCGTTCTTTGACAGGACTATATCCAAACACAGTGCTGTGCTTGCCCCAGCCAGTAATAATTTGGATCTCTTCAGGCAGATCCCGAATCTGGATCGGTACAGATGGACGTGGCGAAACACAAACATCGAACCTGTCTGATTGTTGCGCTTCGTGAACCTGCGTTCCTCTCGCGGCATTTTCAATAATTATTCGCGTCCCTTGACCCGCAGCACGAACGTCAAGTGGTGCTAGAGCGCGTGAACGCATACGCCGTAACCACCATCGTAAAACTGTTTGGGCTGTGCCTGGTGATCTCACCCGATGAAGGTCCAATACTCCGAGCTCATCTTCGCACCTGAGGTGACCTTGCTCCTGTGCCTGCTCTAACCACGCAGTTGCACGATCCCATTGGCCCGTCTCTTCACATACATCTATGAGCGCGTCAAAAGTAAGAGCATCTGGCACTATGCCCTCTTTCTGCATGCGGTACATGGCTGCTCCTGCATGTCGCCATTGCATCCTAGCTTCGAATGAAGCGATAAGAGAGTTGTATGTATGAACCGTTCGCCTGATATTTTTGCTTACCATTTCTGTGAAAGTTACGTCAAGCATTGCACCATCGCCCGATACGTGAAGAACACGGATTAACGCATCATAGCAATGCGTCAAGGATCTTCTTGGGGAGAGTTCAGGGATGATGTTCTCCCCCTCGTATTTTACCCGAATGCCTTGATCATCAATAGTGAAATCAGATTGTTGAAAAATCTCAGCACTCGTCTTGAGTTCTTCTTCAAGTAAACCCCGGAGTAGGCATGGAAGTTCACCGAGTAGTCCATCTGAAAAGAGCTCATTGGGACGATCTGGAGTAGCGCGCCCATGGATTTTTTTACATTTTACATTGTACTGCAGATCTCGTTCCACACCATCACCCGCTGCTTTAGCTGCAGCTCGTGAATCTGCTGCCGCCTGTAGTCTCTCGATCCCGCAAAGACAGTCGAATGTTATTGCATCTGGAACGAGTCCACTTTTGAGCACTTCACGAAAAATACGTACGACATCATCCCAGTCTCGTTCAGCAGAAGCACCCATCAGCATTGTGTTGTACGTCACAATTGTTGGATCAACTTCATGTTCTTGCATCCGGCGAACAATCCGCCGAGCAGACTTCATTTTACCAGCCTTTACGCATGCCCCGAGTACAGAGTTGAATATTACAGCTGATTTATCCACCGATGACATCTTACATGCCTCATCTAGCAGTTGTTTTGCGCGATCAGATTGCTCTGCATTACCATAAGCAGTAATAAGCACACTGAACGTAGTCTCATTCGGTTCCACGCTGTTCCTGCGCATTTCTTTCCATGTTGCTTCCATATCATGAAGTCGCCGTTGTCGTCCATATGAAGTCAGCAACGTGTTGTACGTTGTGATGTTGCGTCTAATACCTCTGAATGGCATTGATTTGAATATGAAGGAAACTTCATTGTAGCGGGCAGCGCTTACTGCAGCGTTAAGCAACGCGTTGTATACACCCGTGTCCACTTCGTGACATTCCTCTGTCAGCGCTTCAAAAGTAAGCTTGGCTTTATCCCACTGCCCGCCTTTGCCATAGGCAGAAATAAGGCTGGTGTAGATCTTCAAGGAGGGACTAACATGTGGCAATTCCCGTTGCATCTCAGCAAATGTTCTTTCTGCAAGACGCCATTCGTGCGCCCGTGCCAGCGTGGCTATCACTTCATGATATGTGGAGATATCTGGACAGATGCCGTTATCACGCATGTGCAATAACAAACGACGTGCCTCAAGGTGAGCAGGTGGTCGGCATCGCTTACATGCACGGAGTGCCAGGTTAAAAATAATCAGGCATTGCTCTGAGGATGCTGGATCAATTATATGTTTGAGACTTTGTAATGTATCCAGGGCACATCGAACGTTGCGACGGTCGGCTGCACGCTCAAGTTCGTCAAAGAGGGATTTTATATGATCACCTTGACTAGTGATCAAACCCGTTGGAAATGAATCGTATAGCTCCGGTGCGCTTGGTGTTCCGTGGAAGCCTTCTTGATACTCCGTCCAATTGTTATTTGCTGCCCACCTCCCAGGGGAAAACGGTTCCGATTCTTTCACCCGCAATACATCTAGCTGATGCGGGTCCTTACCAATCTTGAATTCCGGCAGTCCATTGGCCTTTTGTTCCAAACTAGTGGAGTGCAGCTCGCCCTGAAGCCTTTTTTTCTCGAGACTCTCTGCCGTGGTCTTATCGCGCACATATGCGCGGTGCTTTCGTGAGCAACGGCAGGTCAACTTGTTTACTCGCCAGGCGTCTGAATTGTTTTTCCCCTCCGAAGACTGTGCGCCGCAAGTTTTAGGTCGGAATAGTTTCGAAGGTCGCCCTGCGTGTTGAAAAACGTGCGCACGTCTTGTTTTGGAAGAACGATTGGACTCCGCAACCGTGATGAAACAAGTACCATAACATCTACCACATTTTGCTCCATCGCCCAATGAAAGTTCTTTTGTGTGTGTGATCGTCAATGTCGTCAACATTCTGTAGGGCGGTCGAGAGCGCCGCGCGTCGAGTTTTGATCAATAGTCAAGAAAAGTCTTTTGGGTGCGATTCCATAACCGAAAAAGCGATCAAGTTATTATAAACTTTTAGCAGTATTTACGGCATAAGCCGATCTTACGGGATTTTCACGAAAAAAATTAGTTCGCACCTGGTATCGTTAATCAAGGTCGA
>CESI01059171.1_pt1 | contig 13582 bp, 8 predicted proteins | sample 356301 | NCBI WGS metagenome assembly CESI01 (sample SAMEA2621423, study PRJEB7988) | marine metagenome | biome: marine biome (ENVO:00000447); feature: deep chlorophyll maximum layer (ENVO:xxxxxxxx); material: "saline water (ENVO:00002010), including plankton (ENVO:xxxxxxxx)" | depth 40 m | reverse complement strand
TCGGGAATATCTTTAAGAGCGGTAAATTTAGGTAACTCATGTAGCGCTACGTTCATACGAAAAGTACCTGAATTACTACGGTAATTATCAATATTCTCTTTAAATGTAGCTGGCACATATTCATCGGCTACCATTTTTTGAAATAGCAACTGTGGATGTACATTTGCCGCCACAGCTCTGGCAGAAAATTCACGTCCATCTTCTAGCCGCACACCGACAGCCTTATCATTCTCGATAAGTACATCGGCAACTGGTGCCTCTAGCTCAATGTCTACACCAAAGGCTTCGGCAGACTTTGCCATAGCTTGGGTAATACCGCCCATGCCCCCTTTGACAATTGCCCACTCACCTTTTTTGCCATTCACTATGCCAAACATATGGTGCAGCAATACATAAGCTGTGCCGCCTGCTCGCACTGATTGGAAGTTGCCTACCTGTGAGGCCCAGGCCTCTGTGGCCTGGATCATGTCGCCCTTAATAAAACGTTTAAGGTAATCTCTTATACTCATGGTAAATAGACGGTACATCTCCGCCTGCAATTCTGGAGTCAGTTTGCGTAGATTGTTAGAAAGTTTGCCTGCTCTCCATAAATCCATAAGGCCGCCACCAAGATTAGCCGGCGTCTCCACTGCGACATCACGCATGACATCGGCAATTTGTTCGAGAATCGTACTCATTTTCTCAAAACCCTCAGTATTGCCTGGATCCTGTTTTGCTAAAGCCCTGTCGAATGCTTCATAGTCATCGTTGATAAACATATAATCGCCATTTGTACTTAGGGCTAGCATGGGGTGCTCATCGGTATAGATATGCAGCCCATATTTTTCAAGTTCAAGCTCTTCAATAATTTTAGGTGCAAGCATGCTCAGCGCATAAGAGCATGTGGTATTGCGAAAACCCGGTTGAAACTCCTGGGTTACAGCTGCCCCACCTACAATATTACGTCGTTCAACTACTTTTACTGACAAGCCCTTACGTGCTAAATAACCAGCGCAGGTTAATCCGTTATGACCAGCTCCGATAATTAACACATCATAGATCTGCTTTGCTTTCATTGCTTTTACACCTCAATGCCGTGCTTCTCGCAGTATAGACTTTACACATATGTTCAAGACTCACAATATGTCTTTTTTTAAAATTCTGTGAGCGGGACTCGACTTAAGGGTCTTATGTTATCATTAATTTTTAATCTGTCAATTGACGGATTAAAAATTAATGATTAAGGTAACTGGGAGTTAATGCTTCTAATGATAAAAGCCTTAGCGATTAATATAGGTAAGTTTTACCAGTCGAATTTTCTGGAACTGGTATCCAAGGGATGTTTATTTGAGTGTGTAAAATAGGGTGCTGGCAATGGTTGTAAAAGGAAATCACATCATATTTGTATTTTTTATCTTTGCCATTTTGGCTGCTACTTCCCTTTTTTCTAGCGTTACAAATGGCAAGGAAAATTTACCTTTAAATAAGAAAGGGGAGGTTCAGGGTCGTGCCTCTTTCCTTGCGCGAAATGAGGCGCTCGTCGCAAAGTTTACCGAAGAGATGAGTGCGAGATCTGAAGGCGATCGAGCGCTCTTTCCATTTGTCCAGTCTCTTAATAATATTTCGCTTACCATTACCCCCGAGAAGAATACAGCTTTGAGTGGACAGGAAGAACGGGCTACCAAGTGGTTAAACCAAGCGCTTACTTCGCTCGATAATCGAAGTGAGCTTAATGCGGCGACACTGCGAGCAGCTCCTAGCTTTGCGTTTTCTCCCACTTTCGTGAACAGCGAAATAGATCAGACTCTAGTGGAGAATTTACTCTCATTAGAGCTCGCTGCTTGGTATGCTCCGGCTGGCGATAAAGCAATTTGGGTTGGTGCTTTTCTTATTGCTCCGAATACTGAATATCTTCTGCATACCCATGACGCGCATGAGATCTACTTCGTTTTGTCTGGTTACCTGGATCTTCAATATGGTGTTGAAGGCGACTATTTTATGGTCGGCCCTGATCAATACTCCATAACGCCGTCGCATTGCCCGCATGCTCTAAGAACTGGGGATGCACCTGTGTTGATGCTGTATGTTTGGGATGGAATGCCCGATCCCGAAAGCTGGTGGTGGGAGCGCCAAGATGGTGGTTCATGGTGGAGAACACCCTGGATGTGGCAGAATGATGGGGCGTGGCAAAAAGTGGCACCCACCGAAAAAGTGACCGAACAAATTATAAAAGCCTCTCATAGCTACCCAAGATGCCCACCTCCCAAATAGCAAGAGTTTGAACCAAATTTACAGAGTTTTAAGACTTAGAAAGAATCTGACCGTCAATTTCGTGTAGGAATGTAATCTCACACCGATTTAATATTCTTTCATAGCAAGAGCAAATACGGTGTCAACCATCATGCTTTCCGTGTATTTAAACTTTTTGGTGGACTTCATCGAGTTGGGTGATGTAAACATGATCGAACCTTCCAGAAAGGCTACTATCATCCCCGATCGAGCATTGGCATCCCGTCGGGTAAGCGAGGTGTTATAATCCATGAGCAAAATAGCTAACTGCTCACAAACATTATAGTAGAATTCACCCATCAGCATAGAGGCAAAGTCATCGAGATTAGCCTTTGCCCACAACTGGTAGAAGAAACCAGTAGTTGTGTGGTGAGCGTTGGCCCTAATGTGCCCTCTGATTTGCGCGCGCAGGTTTTCTTCGGGATCAGTGCCTGGATCTCCACTCAGCTTGTGAACATGGATTGCCTCAAGGCCGATTGCGTAGTCGAAGGTTGCTCTAAATAGATCTTCTGTGGTTTTGAAGTAATACTGAAGAGTCGCAAGACGAATACCGCACCGCTCCGCGACATATCTAGAACTGAAAAGAGAAAAGCCCTCCTCAATAATGATAGTTCGCGCAATATCTAAAATGAGCTCTTTGCGATCCGCTGCTTTCATGCGCTTGGTATTGCGATATTTAGCTTTTTTCGGGGTTTCCATAAAACTTTGCCTTTATATACTGTTGCGAGTCGCAGCCTTCGTAAGCCCATACCCTCGGAATCGTCACGGTTAAATAGACTAAGCTTCGCAATACTACCATTTACTAATCCAAACTAGATATATCTAAAGAACTTTGTCTCGAGCTCAAAAGCAGGAAAATAGCAATACTGGCGATCAATAATGAGAGGCTTGGGTATATCGCTCGTAGATAGCTCGTGTCATTGATGATAACACCGGATAGTATGGGTCCGACAGAAATTCCCGCTCCCTGAACAGCAGGCAGGAGCACAATACTCTCTCCTTTAAAATCGAAGCTAGCTATCCAGCCGCTCTGAAACGGGATCACAAAATTGTAACCAAAATTGAACACATTGATGGCAATAAAGAATGCCCAATTTCCCTGCACCCAGAAAAATGAGATTACAGCCAATGCGATGGAGGATACTCCCAGTACAATTGGCGTCAGGCGCTTAACTTTACCTGCGAGATATACTGCGAGTAGGGATCCTCCCATGCTGATCAATAGTGAGAGCGAGAGGGTTGTTGCAATAAATTGCTCTTCAATACCAAGTTCTGTCCCTATATTTTCAGCAAAGGCCCACAGACTGTTCATACCCGCAAAGAACAGTATCACGCCGACAAAACCTAAAATGGTTAGTATTTTTGGGAATTGGCCTGAGGCTTTGACGCCAATCGCCACCTTCTGAGATTTCGGCATTGGGAGCTGTGCCTTCAGCTGTCCATCGGGAATAGCTCGCAAGAAGGGCAATGCAATCAAGGTTAGCGCAGCAAGAGCAACATAGATGGAGGCGTTACCGAATTCTGCCAGAAGCGAGGGAGAGGAAAATAATATCAGGCCGCCCATGAATACCTGAATCGATAGCGCTATGCCAAAGTATTTGTCTGGTTCCCCAGAGCGCGCTATCCCGACGGCCGCCAGAGATGTCAGTCCCCCTCCAGCAAACCCCGCCACAAGCCTCAGCGCCATTAACAATGCAAAATCGTCGACACCAATACACATTAGGTTAGCAGATGCCATTAAAGCTGCAGACCCAAGAGCAGTCTTTCGCCAATTCCAGTGGGCAATCCAGTATCTTGCTGTCACATTAGCTATCGTGTTGGCAATCATATCTGCGGATAAAAGCCACCCGATCATTGCTGTATTAAAGAGCATCTCTTCGCTGAATATTCCACCCCAGACTGGCAGTACAAAATACACAACAGTACCAGCCGCATACAGGAAGCAATAGAAAAGACTGGCTGATTTGATTTGCATATTACTAGTTAGTGCTGATGTTGTTCGAACAACTTATTAGCGACCTGCCACTTACCTGCCACTTTATATAATCCATAAAAATTAGTGTATAACAACTGTTGATTGACGAAGACCTGACCCTTGGCATGTGCCGTACTTCCAGCTATATCAATGGAGATAATTTTCAATTCAGCAGTAGATTTGGCCTTCTGCACTTCGGTCAGATCTTCAGGGGCAGTGCCAACTCCCTCATAAGCCATCCAGTCCTCAAGTGGCATATAGTCAACTTGATCCCCCATATTAACAGCCAGTCGCATTTCTGAGTTAAAAACAGACCTAACTAGATCTGCGTCCAGTTTTAGGTAAAAGCCATTCAAATAATTGTCGTTCAGAATACTTTCTATCTCGGCACGGTCCGTATCCATATCTACATCTGATGAAGCTGGAACGGCCGTGAAAAAGCCAAAAGCAAAGAGCACAGCAAGGGCATTAAAATGGTTCATATAGTTTTTCATATCAATTTTTCCATTTTGTGTTAATAAATTTTGGTTTAGCTCATTACAGTTTTTTAAATAGCTGGCGAGTTGCCTTTTCTCCTTCTGAAACAGCGTTAGACCACAGTTGCTCACCAGTGAGTTCGGAATGACCAAAACTGATGCGTCCGTAGCCCTTTCGAATCACCTGGCGGGGTGCAGGATTTCCGTCAGACCCAAAGTAGTAGCCCGGTTGCGGCACTATGTAGGCGTGACCCCATCGGTTGAGAACAATACCTGCAATATCTTTTTTCGCATCGAACCCATAATCGCCAAACATATCGGTAAGCTGCTGACGAATCTGCAATTCAAAGTCTCGGTAGGGTGTAGAGAACAATTCATTTCTGGCGAGAATTGCCTGGGATTTCAGCGGTATATTATCTTTGTTGAAGTGTACATAGAATGTCAGTACGGTGGGTTTATCCGGATTTAGCGGCATTGTCTGTTTGCCCAACTTTAAGGGTGCACGTAGATTGGTAAACCAACCGAAGCCGCCAAACCACTGGGCACCGCTGACACCCACTTTTTCCATATACTTCCAGTTTCGAACCGCTACATTCGCAGTCAGAATTGGTGCGTGATAGAACTCCTTATAGGCATCTCTAAAGCTGCGGGGCAGATCTCCAACAATGTGCTTGTTAACCCAGCCCCCACTCGCCATCACTACACCACGAGCTTTTACCAAATAGGAATTTCCAGTCTGTGTATCCGTGTATACGATATTGACATACTCCGCATCTTTATGGGCGCCATCATGGGCTACATAGTAGACCATGGAGCGACCTCGAATCCGCACGGGCTGGCCCTTTCGGTCAAGTGAATCCCAATTTAATTTATTACCAAGGACTTCCGATAGGCTCGTACCACCCTCAATAGAGTCAGGAATCATCTTCTTGACAAAATAACGGGCGATCCCTGAATTTCCCCCAGGGAAACTAACCAAGGTAAATTCTTCATTATTCATTTTCATCTGAAATTGCTTTCTTGCAGAGGCATAGATTCGTGATGCAGGTGGAGCAAAATACTGAACCGCTGAGTAGGCAGAGATCACATCTGGACTTAGGCCTCCGCCGGAGGTAGACACAGTCCCCTTTATGTAATCGCAAACCTCTGGTAGCAAACCCATTTTTTGTGTCAGGAATTCTTTTAATGTCATACTATCGAGCCATTGACGCCAGTTTTCTGGCATGTCAAAGTCCAGCGGCTCCTGGCTGTATACCTCTCTCAAGTCTGCTTTCAATTGATCGGAGATGGGTGCGTTTTCGAAGCCGCTGGCATGGACATCAAGAGCCCACTCGCCTTTACCCTTGTTTGGGTCGTGATAGAAGAAGCCAGTAGTCGCATTGGCCGCCTCAGCGCCCATTGAGGTAAAGTGATCCTTTGGAAATTTAAGGTTCTTATCCAGGTTTTCAGCTTCAGTCTTCCACTCAAGCTCGGATGGTAGTCCAATCTCATGCCAATAACGATGAAAAAAACCGGCTTTCGTGGCAGGTCCGGGAGGCCAAACAAAACCATTTGACCCCTGGGGTGCAGTCAAGTGATATCCATCGACTTCAAACTCATTCTGTTTGGCTTCTCCACCAAAAATTGGGTGGTTATCTAGTACCAGACAGTTCTTTTTTCCGTCAAATTCAGTCAATGTAGTGAACGCTGCGCTCAGTCCTGCGAAACCGCCACCCACAGCAACGACGTCATAAATTTCTCCTGTGTCAATTATGTCGGTGGGCAGTTCGCGAAACTGCCCGTCCCTAACTGCATGAGCGGCATTTACCACTTCGGCCGTATTACCATTTGAGTTGGCGTAATCACCAATGCCACCCGGTCCGGTCCAATTCTCGCCAAGACCAGCAAAGCCAGTCATTGTGCTTGAAGGTTTCTTGCCTTGTACCGCACTCAAGTCTGGCGCGGCAATAGTCAGCAGTCCTGCACCGGAACCAATGAGCACGTTATTTACAAAATCACGACGGCTGATCACTGCGTCCATTCCTAGCTTTGAATCTGCAGCCTCTTTCGGATATTCACTCACTACTTATCTCCTCAAGGATCTTTTTAATAATGAATAAATTACTGGCATCTGACAGTATGGGTTGCTCTACTTAAACTTATCAAGGAAGAATGAAGGGAGCATTAAAGCTATGCAATTCATGAATCTATCAAAATCGGGATAGAGTTTTAGGAACGTGTTGTTTTACAATTTATCTGTAACTTGACAGATAGTCAAGCCCTGATCTATAGTGGTTTCAAGGATCGATCAGAAATTATGAATCGACTTAAAAATGAACCCTCCTGCTTGTTTAGGGGATATAGCTCAACAAGGAGAACGTAACAGTGACATCAGAGACTTACCAGGAATTACATAAACTGAACGCCGAAAACGTTCTTCACCCCATGAGTATGCCGGCTTTTGACAATGAAAATCCAATGTTTATGAAGGGAGGCAAGGGAGTTCATGTATGGGATTCTGACGATAATCAATATCTAGATGGCCTAGGTGGCCTGTGGTGTGTCAATGTTGGCTATGGTCGAAAAGAAGTGCTGGATGCAATGCGAGATCAGATGGACCAGCTAGCCTACTACAACACCTTTGGCGATATGTGCAATCTGCCTTCCACGAGACTGGCAGCAAAGATTATTGAGATGCTGCGTCCTGAGGGTATGTCAAAGGTGTTCTTCACCTCGGGTGGATCTGATAGTATCGATTCATCGATTAAATTAGCTCGCCAATTCTGGCGTCTCAATGGTAAGCCCACCAAGACCTCCTTGATTTCACTTAAAGATGGCTATCATGGTGTTCATATGGGTGGTATTTCACTAATTGGGATACCTGCATTCCGCGATCCATATGGCCCCGTACTTCCCGGCTGCTACCAGATAGACAATCCCTTTCTTTACAGAAACCCCTGGACGGAAGACCCCGAAGAGTTGGGCCAGATTTGCGCAGATCTTCTGGAACGCAAGATTGCCTATCTTGGCGCTGATAACGTCGCTGCCTTTATTGCTGAACCCATACAGGGTGCCGGCGGCGTAATTGTCCCACCGGAAAACTACTGGCCCCTTATTCGAAAGGTCTGTGATAAGCATGATGTATTGCTTATAGCAGACGAAGTTGTTACTGGATTCGGACGATCCGGTTCTATGTTCGGTGTTCGTGGCTGGGGTGTAGCGGCAGACATTATGTGTTTTGCCAAGGGAATCAGCTCTGGCTATGTACCTCTGGGAGCCACAGTAATCAATGAAAGGATCGCGGATAGCTTCGCGAAGCCGAGTCCAAATGGAATGATCGCCCATGGTTTAACCTACTCCGGTCATCCATTAGCCTGTGCGGCGGGGATTGCCGCCCTCGATGTTGTAGTAAAAGAGAATTTACATATCAATGCAGGAGAGGTTGGAGCCTATTGCAAAGAAAAGTTTATGCCGCTGGTTGATCGTCACGAACACCTTGGAGAAGTAAGAGGTAAGGGACTGATGCTTGCGCTAGATCTAGTCACTGACAAGGCTACTAGGACGCCCGTCAACCCTGCCGAGGGCTACTCAGACATGCTGTCAGCTCACTGTCAGCAGAATGGCGTTTTGATAAGATCTGTGGGGCCAAAGATTATTCTCTCGCCGCCGCTTACATTCACTAATGAAAATGTAAACCAGCTTGTTGAAGCAATTGACCAATCTTTAACCGACACCAAGTACCCCACGTAAGTATTTGTATTATCGATAGATAAACCTAGCCCAAAAATAAAAATGACTTAAAGAGGGAAATAATATGGAAGCTAAATCAGAAACACCAAAAATACTTTTTATTGTAGCCGTTCTGGCTGTCGCGATGACTACTGTCATGGCATCAAAGAGCGTGTGGTCTGCTGAGAGTATAATGCTGGAAGAAATTGTCGTGACCGCTAATAAGCGAGAACAAAACGTTCAGGATGTGGGAACATCCATTACGGCATTCAGTGGCGCCCAGGTGCGTGAGCTTGGCTACACTAATACTATTGATATCGCCCAGCAGACGCCCGCTCTAAATATCATTCAAATGCACCCTTCAGTCACAACGGTTAATATTCGTGGGATATCCCAAAACGAGTTTGCTGATCACCTCGAAGGGCCTATTGCAATGATTTCAGACAATGCTTACGTCAGCTCCATGGGTGCTGCTGGTGTTCAGATGTTCGATGTTGGCAGAGTGGAAGTGCTCAGAGGGCCTCAGGGCACGCTTTTCGGGCGCAATGCAACGGGGGGGCTGATCCATTATGTTAGTGCCGCTCCCACTGAGGAATTTGAGGGATATTTTTCTGCAACTTTTGGTAACTATGGTACTAAGAGATCTGAGGGTGCGGTAAGTGGAGGGCTCTCAAAAAATTTGCAGGGCCGTCTGTCAGTTTCAATTGATCAAAATGATGGAACACTTGAAAACCTTGCGGGTAACGATCTGCGCGACACTGATGCTCTAGCGATACGAGCACAGCTTGCTTGGCAGCCTAGCGATGCGCTTGATATTACTTTGAAATTGCACCATGCCGAGGACGATTCCAGAGGTAATGGTTACCAACACGACGCGACATTCCAGAATGACCAGCTACTTGGCGAACGTATCCCGAATGACATTGATTTTTGGGGTTATGGCATGGGGCCCGGGACAGATTTCAATGGTTACAGAGATGATAGCGATGTCTGGACTGGGCAATATGATGATGAGGGATTTTTCAAGCGAGAGATCAGCGGTGCAACGGTTAATCTGACCTGGGATATGGCTAATGGTGTTTCCCTGACGTCAGTAACTGACTACCTGACGATGGATAAGGACTATCGCGAAGATGCAGATTCTAGCCCCTACCCCTTCTTTCATTATGAATCGACTCAAGAGTTTGATCAGCTCTCTCAGGAGCTAAGGCTCAACGGCTCCGGAGACGATTTCCAGTGGCAGGCAGGTATCTATTACCTCAACATCGATACAGACGTTGGTGCTGTATTTGATCTTGATTTATTTACTTTCGGAGAGGGTACAGATTTTGGCCAAGTGGTTAACATTGGTGGACAGCAGTCAACGGTAGAAACGAACTCGTGGGCCGTTTTCGCGCAGGGTGAGTGGGAGCTTACTGAGGCAGTCACAGCTATTATCGGCGTTCGTTATAGTGATGATGAAAGGGATGTAGACTATCTTGGTTCTGATAATTTCTATGGCGATGTGCTCACCACTGAAACCGGCGCTTGGGACAACTTCTCTTATAAAGCGCAATTGGATTGGAGGCCGACGGACAATACGCTCTATTTCGCTGGCATCACTCGAACCCATAAAGCCGGCAACTTCCGACTTGGCATTGGCTATCCCAATCTCGTAACTGAGCATGATGAAGAGATACTCACAAGCTTTGAGAGCGGTATGAAAACCGAGTTTAATGATGGAAAGGCGCGTCTGAACGCAAATCTCTTCTACTACGATTATGAGGATTACCAGGCCTTTGTGGTCGATCCAACGGGCACGATAGCCTCTCTGGATATCATCAATGTAGATGCAACTGCAACAGGAGCTGAAGTCGAACTGACCTTGGTACCCACTGATGGTCTGGATGTTTTACTAGGTGCCTCTTGGATGGATTCAGAGGTGAAGGATATAGGCTATCCCGATGGTACTGTGGCTGACTCAGAGCTTCCCTTTGCTCCTGGGATTACACTCAATAGTTTGGTTCGCTACCAGTGGGATATGGGTGAGGGTTCGATGAGTGCACAGATTGACTTCAATTACGTCGACGATTTTTGCTTTTCAGTGCTCTGCGCACCACTTGATCAGGAAAAGAGTTACTTGGTAGGTAATGCACGAGTGAAGTATAGCTCCGCAAACAACAACTGGTCGATAACAGCCTTCGTTAACAACTTTACTGAAGAGGAATATCGAATGTATTCAATAGATCTTTCTGGCCTAGGTTTAGCGAATGACACGTACTCATTACCACGTATGTATGGGATCACCCTGGACGTAAATTTTTAGATTGATGTGAATTCTCTCAATCGCGATTCGGACTCTGTGGGGCATAGTAATATGCCCTTTTTTTTACTCAAATTGGTGTCAGGGTATGAAATTTTTTTCCTCTAAAAATCGTCCATTTCATCTTGGCCCCTATCCTCTTGAGCGTCTTCCTAGGCAGGATGGCGCCCCGGACTTATCTGCTGTGCCAACCATGCAACCGGTTACCTTTCGCACGCCGGCGTCAGAAAATCTGTCAAATGCAATGGTACGGTACCAAGCGATGCTGGATGCGATCAGGGATGGAATGGTCAAAAAGGAAGTCGCCGAGATTCCGACAGACTCTGAGGAAAGATCACGTCATCTGAAATCATTTGGCTACTATCAGGATGCGTCTCAGGTAGGGATATGTAAACTCAATCCCTCGATGATACTAGATAGTCCGGTCAGTAATCCCGATATGGGAGACATCGGTCAGCTAATTAATAGCATACAAACCAAGACGCTCGCCGCAGGCATCGACCTGGTTATGGCAGAGCTCAAGGTGGCGATGAATTCTCCACCGAAATCCATTAATCATCATACCGATGTAATCGTATTCCTGTATGAATACCCTCGTGATCCAATGGAAGGGGAGGCTGGGTATAATTGGCTCCAGGACTCACAGAGACAGAGGGCATGCTTGAGAGCCGCCGAGACAGCTGTCATCGTATCCAATTACATTCGGCTACTGGGTTTCGACGCCTGTGCGCACTCGGGGTCCTGTAGTGATGTAGATCTTAATAAACTGGCAGTAGTCAGTGGCCTTGCCCAAGTTAAGTCAAGATCAAAAGGTCCAGTTGTATCAAACCCTTACACAGGCACGCGTTTTGGACTCAGTGCAGTAACCACCACAATGGAGCTCTCCTCCGACCGCGCTTTGGCTAATATATCAGGTCCTCTGGATTACCTGCGAAGTCATGGACCAGCCTGGTGGCTTGGTTATGGCACATCAAAAAATAAGTCCAATCAACTTGAATACAAAAATCGAGCATTTAAAGATGGTGCTTTTCCTTTTGAGAAAATCAAACGAGTGGATTCCCCAACAACGTTAATTGATGAGCCACGCATTCCCAGAGTTCCCAAACGAACCGATATGTTCGCCAGAGCCATTTTTGGAGACATGGGGACTTCTGTGCAGGAAGGGGCCAAGAACGGGAATTATGTCAGGAAGAGTCCAACGTCTTTTGCTGCACGACGCCCGCTGGCCGCTTTTGTGTTACTGCAAGACGGGCCAAGCGCTGAGAAGGGCTCTGAGCAGGCAAAAAACAAGCAAGAAAATGCGGATAATATCAAGGCGGCTCTCTACTATCTCGGCGCCGACGCCGTGGGAATTTCTCGGTGCCCTGAGTGGGCTTATTACTCCCATAATGCACTGGGCGAGCCACTGGAGGCCTACCATCCCAACGCTATCTCAGTCGTTATAGACCAGGGTCATGAGACTATGGAGGGTGCCTCGGGAGACGACTGGATCGCGAGCTCGCAGTCCATGCGAGCATATCTGCGGTTTTCCCTGCTCGGAGGGATTGTTGGAGATCAGATACGGAATATGGGTTATCAAGCTCGTGTACATTCAGTTATGGATGGCGAGGTACTGCAGCCTCCACTATTACTCCTTTCAGGTCTGGGGGAGGTTAGCCGCATTGGTGAGGTTATCCTCAATCCGTATCTGGGGCCTCGCCTAAAATCGGGTATTATTACTACCGATATGCCCCTCGCACACGATCAACCGATCGACTTTGGGCTTCAAACTTTCTGTAACAACTGTAATAAATGTGCGAGAGAATGTCCTGCAGGTGCAATTACTGCTGGCCCTAAGCGAATGTTTAATGGCTATGAGATATGGAAATCCGACAGTCAAAAATGTACCACTTATCGCATCACCCAGACCTCCGGTGCCATGTGTGGTAGGTGTATGAAAACCTGCCCCTGGAACCTCGAGGGACTCTTTAGCGAGGCTGCCTTTAGATGGCTAGCGATGAAGGTGCCAAAAACCGCGAAATTGCTGGCCAAATTGGATGACAAGCTTGGTAATGGATCAATCAATCCCCTAAAGCGCTGGTGGTGGGATCTGGAGATGACTAACGGCAGCGCCTACAAAAAGCCTGAGAAGGAGGTAGGATACCGTCAATTGAATACAGATCTCGACTTGAAGTACGAGGACCAAACGCTAGCAGTTTATCCTGCCAATCTGGCGCCGCCTCCCTATCCTTTTCCCTTCCCTATGGATCGGGAAGCGGGTATTGAAGCTTATGACCGCCTAATCGGTCCCGATGAATATCAGGCCAGACTGGAAGCTGGAGACACTAATAATTTGGTGCAGCAATACAATCCTCCCAAGGGAGATTCACCGGTACTCCATCTCAAAGTCTCAACATTGAAGAAAATGAATAATAAGGTGACGATGTATGAGTTCACTTCGATGGATGGTAGTCCATTACCTCCATTTGAAGCGGGGGCTCATCTCGATGTGGTTGTCGCCCCGGAGTTCTTTCGGCAGTACAGTTTGAGTGGAGATCCAGCGGATCGTAGCAAATATCAAATAGGGGTTTTACTAGAGGATGATGGTCGCGGAGGCTCAGAGCTTGTTCACCAGATTTTCACGGAAGGGCGAGCCGTTTTTGTATCCCGTCCAATAAATCATTTTCCCCTCGATGAATTGGCTACAAAAACCTTATTGATGGGTGGGGGTATCGGCATTACTCCCCTGATTGCCATGGCACATCGCTTGCATTCCATTGGGGCGGACTTTGAACTTCACTACTCTTGCAGGAGCAGGGCCAGTGCAGGTTTCATCTCTGAGCTTGAACAGTTTCCCTGGTCGGTTAATGTAAG
>CESI01029105.1_pt1 | contig 13612 bp, 7 predicted proteins | sample 356301 | NCBI WGS metagenome assembly CESI01 (sample SAMEA2621423, study PRJEB7988) | marine metagenome | biome: marine biome (ENVO:00000447); feature: deep chlorophyll maximum layer (ENVO:xxxxxxxx); material: "saline water (ENVO:00002010), including plankton (ENVO:xxxxxxxx)" | depth 40 m | reverse complement strand
GCGGCATGGTACTCGGCATTCTCTTTAAGATCGCCATGTTCCCGTGCAGTAGAAATTGCTTCAACAATACTAGGTCGTACAACCTTTATTAAGTTGTTTAGTTCTTTCCTAAGCGCAGATTCTCCCTCGGCTGTCATTGCATTCTTTTGCATTAAATAATCTCCTTATGTAACTGCTGTAAACTCCTAACCTCAATTTCACCAGCAAAATCCAACGCTTCACAAACAGCATTACCACCTGCCATAGTCGTCGTGTAGTACACGCGATGTTGCTCAGCACTGGAGCGGATAGTCGATGAATCAACAATAGCCTGTCGACCTTCGGTGGAATTGATGATTAGGTCGATTTTATCACTCTTAATCATGTCGACTATATGCGGCCTACCCTCTTTCACTTTATTAACCATCTGCACTTCAAAACCGGACTCTTCAATGACGAGCGCAGTTCCTCTGGTCGCAACTAACTTAAAGCCAAGTGTGACCAACTTTTTAGCAAGTGCTGGCAACTGATCTTTGTCACGTTGACGGACGCTAACAAACGCAGTTCCCTTACTTGGAATTTCATCACTAGCGCCTAATTCGGCTTTTCCATAGGCCTCAGCAAATGTTGTTCCAACGCCCATCACTTCGCCTGTAGACTTCATTTCAGGCCCAAGAATCGGATCTATACCAGGGAATTTGTTAAACGGGAACACTGCCTCTTTTACACTGAAGTAGGGCGGAATAATTTCTTTTGTAAAATTTTGCTGTTCAAGCGTCTGGCCTACCATGCAGCGTGCTGCTATTTTCGCCAGCGAGACACCAATACATTTTGACACAAAAGGAATTGTGCGGGATGCCCTTGGATTTACTTCAATAACGTAAATTTTATCATCCTGCAGCGCAAGCTGAACATTCATTAACCCACGCACACCAAGCTCACGAGCCATCTTCTTACAGACTTCTCTCATTTCGTCTTGTACGGTTTCACTAAGACTATAAGGTGGTAATGAACAGGCTGAATCACCGGAGTGTATTCCCGCCTGCTCGATGTGCTGCATAATTGCACCAATCACCACCTGCTCTCCATCACTAACCGCATCGACATCCATCTCAATAGCATTAGGTAGAAAGAAATCTAATAGCACCGGAGAATCATCTGAAACCTGAACGGCGGTTTTCATATAGTGCCGTAGCTCGTCTTCTTTATAGACGATTTCCATAGCTCGTCCACCAAGAACATAAGAGGGCCGCACCACTAGCGGATAACCAATTCCTTTAGCTAATTCAACCGCCTCATCTGCACTTCGTGCAGTGGCATTGTGGGGCTGAAGTAAACCCAGTTTTTCAATCATTTGCTGAAACCGCTCACGATCTTCTGCACGATCAATGGCATCTGGCGTAGTACCAATAACCGGCACACCTTCCGCTTCCAAAGCACGGGCGAGTTTTAGCGGCGTTTGGCCACCAAACTGGACAATGACTCCTTTAGGCTTTTCAAGACGAACAATCTCTAGTACATCTTCTAAGGTCACCGGCTCAAAGAATAAACGATCGGAGGTATCATAATCCGTAGAGACAGTTTCTGGGTTGCAGTTGACCATAATGGTCTCATAACCATCTTCACGCATCGCCAAAGCGGCGTGAACACAACAATAATCAAATTCGATCCCCTGCCCGATACGATTGGGACCGCCACCAAGTACAAGAATCTTATCTTTGTTGCTAGGCTGTGCCTCACATTCTTCTTCATAGGTAGAATACATGTACGCCGTTTCAGTCGAAAATTCTGCTGCACAGGTATCTACTCGCTTATATACGGGGTGCATATCAAAGCTATAACGATGCTCACGCACTTCAGTTTCAGAACACCCTAAAATATCTGCCAAGCGGCGATCCGCGAATCCTTTGCGCTTTAGGCTATAAAGCCATTTCTCATCGAGGTCATGAAGCGTCTTACCATTTAAGTGGCTCTCTTCAATAACTAGATCTTCAATTTGCACCAAAAACCATGGATCTATTTTTGTAATTCCAAATATTTCATCGCAACTCATGCCGTGTCGAAAAGCATCAGCCAGATACCAAATTCGGTCAGGGCCCGCTTCGGCTAATTGGTTGTATAAAACAGCACCAAAATCATCGTCGCTGGTATCAACTTTTGGATCGAAGCCAGCTACACCCACCTCTAAACCGCGCAATGCTTTTTGCATCGACTCTTGGAAAGTCCGACCAATTGCCATAACCTCACCCACAGACTTCATCTGCGTAGTTAGGGCTTGATCTGCCTGACTAAACTTTTCAAACGCGAAGCGCGGTATTTTAGTTACTACGTAATCTATACTGGGCTCAAAGGATGCCGGAGTAGTACCTCCAGTAATTTCATTTTGTAATTCATCTAAGGTATATCCCACCGCTAACTTGGCCGCAATTCTTGCAATTGGAAAGCCAGTTGCTTTAGAGGCTAATGCAGATGATCGAGAAACCCGAGGGTTCATCTCGATAACGACTAGTCGCCCATCTTCAGGGTTAACCGCAAACTGGACATTAGAGCCACCGGTCTCAACGCCAATTTCGCGCAACACCTTGATCGAGGCATTACGCATAATCTGATATTCTTTATCCGTCAGTGTCTGGGCCGGAGCAACGGTGATTGAGTCACCGGTATGAATACCCATAGGATCAAGGTTCTCGATCGCGCAGACAATAATACAATTATCTTTGCGGTCTCTGACAACCTCCATCTCGAACTCTTTCCAGCCAATTAGCGATTCATCAATCAGCAGTTCATTGGTCGGCGAAAGATCCAGACCACGACGGCAAATGGTTTCAAACTCTTCACGGTTGTAGGCAATACCACCGCCAGAACCACCCATGGTAAATGAGGGGCGGATAACACATGGAAAACCAAATTGATCGGCAACTTGAGTCGCTTCTTCTAGACTATGAGCAATCCCAGAATTAGGCGTACTCAGACCGATTGCCTTCATTGCCTTATCGAATCGCTCACGATCTTCAGCCTTGTCAATCGCATCCGCATTGGCACCGATCATTTCAACCGAAAATTTATCGAGCACTCCATGCTTGGCAAGATCTAAGGCACAATTAAGTGCGGTCTGGCCACCCATTGTTGGCAGTAGCGCATCAGGCCGCTCTTTCTCAATAATTCTTGCTACAGTATTCCACTCAACAGGTTCGATATAGGTCGCATCAGCCATTGAAGGATCAGTCATGATCGTGGCTGGATTGGAATTCACCAAAATAACTCTAAAACCCTCTTCTCTTAAGGCTTTACAAGCTTGGGCTCCAGAATAATCAAACTCACAAGCCTGACCAATAATAATCGGCCCTGCACCGATGATGAGAATACTTTTTATATCAGTTCTTTTTGGCATGTTTACTCCGCTAACGCCTGTCGGTTAGCTTCCATTAAATCTATAAAGTGGTCAAATAGAGGGGCCGCATCGTGGGGGCCGGGACTCGCTTCAGGGTGGCCTTGAAAACTAAAAGCGGCCTTATCCGTTCTGTGTATACCTTGTAATGATCCGTCAAACAATGAGCGGTGCGTAGCGACTAGATTGTCGGGTAAACTGTCTTCATCAACAGCAAACCCATGATTTTGACTGGTAATCATCACAATATTATTTTTTATATCTTCCACTGGATGATTAGCACCGTGGTGCCCAAATTTCATTTTCATCGTTTTAGCCCCTGAGGCTAGCGCGAGTAATTGATGTCCCAAGCAGATCCCAAAAACCGGCATTTGAGTTTCTAAGATCTTTTTTATCGCGGTAATGGCGTAGTCACAAGGCTCAGGATCTCCCGGTCCGTTAGAGAGGAAAACACCGTCTGGATGCATCGCCAACACTTCCTCAGCCGATGTTTTTGCTGGCACCACAAGCAACTCACAATCACGGTCCACTAACATGCGTAAAATGTTCCGTTTGACCCCATAATCATAGGCAACCACCTTATACTTAGCGCTGCCAGGCTGTTGTGACTTATAGCCCTCACCCAGAACCCAGCTGTGCTCTGTCCATGGATAACTAGTACTGGCAGTCACAACTTTCGCCAGATCCATGCCTTTTAGACCAGCAAACTCTCTGGCCGAGGCTAGAGCCTTTTGCTCATCAATATCGCCAGTCATGATGCAACCACTTTGAGCACCGGTCTGACGCAGTATTCTAGTTAATTTTCGAGTATCAATATCGGCAATTCCAAGTATATTTTTGCCGTTAAGGTAGTCATCTAAGCTTGCTTCACTCCGAAAGTTTGATGCCAGTAGAGGTAAGTCTCTAATAACCAACCCCGCTGCCCATATTGTGTCCGATTCTTCATCTTCAGCATTAACACCCGTGCTACCTATGTGGGGATAGGTCAGAGTAACAATTTGGCGAGCGTAAGAAGGATCAGTGAGGATTTCTTGGTAACCAGTGAGGGCTGTATTAAAAACCACCTCACCAACAGAGAGACCTTCCGCACCAATAGCAGTTCCTCTGAAAATTGTTCCGTCTGCAAGTGCAAGTACGGCTTCCCGGTGAGTATGGGAATTCACACAACCTCCTAAATATTTGACGTTCAGTCAATTAAGATCACAACCAGTCTACCTAATTGAATCCCAACAAAATAACTCTGAAATAATAAGCAAAATTTTCTTAAGTTTGCAAAAAAGCGAGACGAAACTGTTGGTCTCATCTCGCTTAAATAAAATACTCTGTTTTGCTCTAACCTCTCAGAACGAGACCGCTTTTTATTACCGCGGTGTTAGGAGAGAATTATAGGGAAAAAGGACCATATTGTCCATTGCCGCGGATCAAAAATTCACCAAAACATAGCGACTAGCCTAGGGCTTTAAAATCAGCTATTTGAGACCCAAAACATCTTGCATATCGAACATACCAACATCTCTATCTGCCAGCCATTTAGCAGCTCGCACCGCACCCCTAGCAAAGGCAGCCCGGCTCGATGCCTTATGAGTAATTTCCACTCGCTCACCATCAGCGGCAAATAAAACAGTGTGATCTCCAACAATATCGCCAGCTCTTACTGAAGAAAAGCCAATCGCCTTAGCGTCACGAGCACCAAACAAACCCTCTCGCCCATAAACGGCGACCTCTTCAAGATCACGACCCAAAGCATTTGCCACAGAATGACCGAGCGACAATGCAGTACCTGATGGTGCATCAACTTTGTGCTTGTGATGAGCCTCGCTAATCTCGATATCAGCGTCATCACCAAGTGCTAGCGCAGCAATCTCAGCTAATTTAAAACAGAGGTTCACCCCCGTTGCAAAATTTGATGCCATGCAAACAGCGGCACTCTCGCTGACGGATTGAACAGATTGGAGTTGATCTGAGGTTAAACCCGTGGTCCCAATAACCATTTTTTTAGTATGTTGGTGGCAAACCTGAGCATTATTTGCTGTTGAAGCTGGGATACTAAAATCAATAAGAGTGTCAAACGCATCAACTACGTCAAGTACTGAACTCACCACTGTGACATTATTACGTCCAATCCCTGCCAACTCTCCGGCATCACTACCAATATGCTGACTGGCTGAGTGTTCGATAGCCGCAGTTAACTGCACACCATCGGTTGCAGCCAGTGTTTCAATCAGCGCTTTACCCATGCGGCCGCCGGCTCCAGTAATCGCTATATTGCGCACCACATCTCTCCTCGTTAAATCAAACGCCCTAATTAGTGACACCAAGCATTACTTTACACTCAACTCGTCAGGTTATCGAAAAATTTCTTCACACCATCAAACCAGTTAGTACTGCGCGGAGAATGCTTACTTGCGCCCGCTAAACTTTCATCAAAGCTTTGCAATAAAGCACGCTGTTCAGAACTTAGATTAACTGGCGTCTCAACTACGACTCTACATAACAAGTCACCCTGCGCACCACCCCGGACTGGAGCCACTCCTTTACCACGCAGACGAAATAGCTTACTACTCTGAGTTTCAGCAGGGATCTTTAACTTAACCTTACCCGATAGTGTAGGAACCTCAAGGTCACCCCCTAACGCCGCCTGAGCGAAACTAATAGGCACCTCACAATGTAAGTTGCTTCCATCGCGGACAAAAATATTATGCTCGCGCACATTCATTTGTACGTACAAATCACCGGCAGGACCTCCCTGAGGACCCGCCTCCCCTTTACCGGACAAGCGAATTCTATCGCCGGTATCGACACCAGCAGGAATTTTTACAGAAAGTGTTTTACGCTCTTCTTTAACACCTTGTCCGTGACATGTACCACAAGGATCCGAAATCATCTTTCCACGACCACGGCATGTTGGGCAAGCTTGCTGAACAGAGAAAAAGCCCTGAGACATTCTCACCTGACCTACTCCGCCGCATGTATCACAGGTTACCGGTGCAGTACCTTTACGAGCGCCCGAACCGTCGCACGGATCACAGTGCGTCATGGTAGGCACTTCAATTTGCACGGTTTTGCCTTTTACAGCATGCTCTAAATCGAGTTCTAAATCGTAGCGTAAATCTGAGCCTCTAGCTGGACCACTCCGGCCACGGCCTCCGCCACCGCCGAATATATCACCAAAAACATCACCAAAAACGTCACTGAAACCAGCTCCACCCTGCTGACCTCCACCATTTTGGTCTAACCCAGCATGCCCGAATCGATCATAGGTAGACTTTTTGTCAGTATCGCTCAGTATTTCATAAGCCTCTTGAGCTTCTTTAAATTTTTCGTCAGCATTTTTATCATCTGGGTTACGATCAGGATGAAACTTCATCGCTATGCGACGAAATGCTTTCTTTATTTCTGGAGCAGAGGCACTGCTATCCACTCCAAGTACTTCGTAATAATCCCGCTTAGCCATACTTTGCTTACTTCCTAACCATTATCTATGGCACTTTCGCGATAGATAGAGCCTAAAATAAAGAGGCGCGAGGGTTATTTTGAGATATCGCTCAAAATTCACTTCGCGCCTAAACTTAACAACCAATGTGCCTACTCAAACAAGTATTACTTAGTATCTTCTTTAGCATCTTCGTCTTTCACTTCTTCGAACTCGGCATCCATGGCATCATCGCCCGAAGCTTGTTCGCCTGCAGGCTGCTCGCCCGCTTCTGCTTGTTCTGCATAAAGCTTTTGAGCTAATCCAGCTGAGGCTTCAGAGAGCACTTTAGCAGCTTCATCTATCGCATCCTTGTCGTCGCCTTGAACCGCCTCCTCTACCTGCTTAACACCCGCTTCAATCGCGGATTTTTCCTCATCAGTAGCTTTATCACCAGCCTCTTCCAAGGTTTTCTTAGCCGCATGCGCCAGGCCATCAGCGGTATTACGCGCCTGAACGAGTTCTTCAAACTTTTTATCTTCAGCAGCGTTAGCTTCTGCATCTTTCACCATGGCATCAATTTCTTCATCAGACAGTCCTGATGAGGCTTTGATGATAATTGACTGCTCTTTACCCGTTGCCTTGTCTTTCGCACCCACATTTAAAATACCGTTAGCATCGATATCAAAGGTAACTTCAATCTGCGGCATGCCTCTTGGTGCAGGCGGAATATCCGACAAGTCAAAACGACCCAACGATTTATTTTGAGTCGCCTGCTTGCGTTCACCTTGAACTACGTGAATCGTCACAGCAGCTTGATTATCATCAGCAGTGGAGAATATTTGTGATTTCTTAGTGGGAATAGTCGTATTCTTTTCAATCACTGGGGTTGCTACACCACCCATAGTCTCAATACCTAAACTCAGGGGAGTAACATCCAACAGCAATACATCAGTAACATCACCAGAGAGAACGGCACCTTGTAAACCAGCACCAACGGCTACAGCCTCATCGGGATTAACATCCTTGCGAGGCTCTTTACCAAAGAACGCAGTTACCTTGTCTTGAACCATTGGCATGCGAGTTTGGCCACCCACCAAAATAATCTCATCAATCTCTGATGTAGACTTGCCAGCGTCTTTCAGAGCTGTCTTTAGCGGCTCTAAAGATCGCTCAACCAGATCTTCTACTAAGGATTCTAGTTTGGCACGAGTCAGCTTGACCACCAAATGTTTGGGGCCTGTAGCATCAGCAGTTATGTACGGTAGATTAACTTCTGTTTGCTGACTTGATGATAATTCGATTTTCGATTTTTCAGCGGCTTCTTTTAAACGCTGCATAGCCAGCGGATCACTGTGTAAATCAATACCACTGTCCTGCTTAAATTCTGCGGATAAGTATTCAATTAAGCGCATATCAAAGTCTTCACCACCCAAGAACGTATCACCGTTAGTAGCTAGTACTTCAAATTGCTTTTCACCATCGACGTCGGCTATTTCAATAACCGAAATGTCAAAAGTACCGCCACCCAGATCATAGACTGCAACGACGCTATCGCCCGGAGTCTTGTCGATGCCATATGCCAATGCAGCAGCAGTAGGCTCATTAATAATTCGCTTAACATCTAAGCCTGCAATTCGACCTGCATCCTTAGTTGCCTGACGCTGAGAATCGTTGAAGTAAGCAGGAACAGTAATCACTGCTTCAGTCACTGCTTCACCAAGATAGTCCTCAGCGGTTTTTTTCATTTTCTTTAAAATTTCAGCCGAGATTTGTGGTGCCGCTTTAGCATCACCTTTAATCTCTACCCAGGCATCACCGTTATCTGCTTTAACGATTTTATAGGGAACCATTTTGATATCTTTTTGCACAACGTCATCTTCAAAACGACGACCAATAAGACGCTTCACCGCATAAACTGTGTTTTCAGGGTTAGTCACGGCCTGTCGTTTTGCCGACTGACCTACTAAAATTTCGCCATCATCAGCAAAAGCGACTACTGAGGGAGTCGTTCTTGCGCCCTCTGCATTCTCAATTACCTTGGGCTTATCGCCTTCAAGTACTGACACACATGAGTTGGTCGTACCCAAATCAATTCCGATAATCTTTCCCATCTCTTAACTCTCCGTTACTTGTCTTAAAACCTTCAACAGGTCTTATTAAAAAAAATTTGCTTAACCCTTATATGGGTGTGGGTTTAGAAACTTCAAGGGTACCAGTCTTCAAATAACCCTTTTTAATCAACCCGCTTTTGAGACAACGACCATCGCCGGACGCACTAGACGGCCATTGAGCGTATAACCTTTTTGGAACACATCCATTACTGTATTAGGCTCCAAATCAGGATTGGGTACCATACTGACCGCTTGATGGAGATCAGCATCAAAGGGTTGGCCTGCAGGGTCTACAACTTCAACTTTGAAACGGCCGAGGACATCAAAGAAAGATTTAAGCGTTAACTCTAGACCCGTCGCTACCGCTTTTTGTGCGTCATCGGCGGCGTCAATTGTACTTAATGCACGCTCAAGATTGTCTACTACAGGTAGCAGCTCGGCAGTGAATTTATCTAACGCATACTTATGAGCATTCTCTACATCGCGTTCAACGCGGCGTCGGACATTTTGCATTTCTGCCTGAACTCTAAGTACCTGATCATTGGCCTTACTAACCTGCTCCTGCAGTTCTTCTGTCTCAGATAGTTGATCTTCCGCTAAGAGCTCCTCAACGATCTCCGCATCAAGATCTTTCGCTTTCTCAGCCGCTATTGCTTCAGCTGCAGTATCAGCTGAATCCAATGCCTTTTCTTCGCCCTCATTTACTTCTTCATGCATACTCTTTTCCTCAAACTCTGTTTAACAATTACGCGAATCACTAAGATTATTGATTCGGTGGTTAGTAACCTTTACCCTAGTGCTAAATATGGGGACAAACTCCTGAGTTTCAAGCGATGGCAACAGTAAAATATGCTTGCCATGGCTTTTTATTAATCGGCGGGTAAAAACTTTGCTTCTTTCGATCACTATTAATAATTACACCCTCGTTGAATCTCTTGAAATAGAATTCGAAAAAGGGACTACTGCTATAACCGGTGAAACGGGTGCTGGAAAGTCATTGGTTTTAGATGCGCTCGGCATGGCATTGGGCGACCGCGCAGATACCGATACTATTCGGCATGGAAAGCCACGTGCTGAAATTACGGCCACCTTTGATGTTAACAATATCGAAGATGCTAAAAAGTGGTTATATGATAATGATTTCAATAGTGATGAAAATTGCATACTCCGACGGATATATACTACCGAGGGTCGCTCTAAGGGCTATATTAACGGCCAACCAAGTACTATGTCTCAACTGCAAGAGTTGGGTGATATGCTCACAGATATTCACAGCCAGCATGAGCACCAATCACTGCTAAGAAAAGATACTCACAGGCGTCTTTTAGATGAGTATGCAAAGGCTGAGGATCTAACTAAACAGATAGCCAGCCATTTCACCCTCTGGCATAAAACCAATAATGACTTAAACAATCTTCTTAGGCGCTCTGATGAATTAGATGCCCGAAAAGAATTGCTTAGCTTTCAAGTCACTGAACTGCAACAGCTTGATCTTAAAGGGGTGCATTTAGGCCAACTCGAGTTAGAGCAAAAAACACTCGCCAATGCTGAACAAATAGTTCAAGACAGCCATAGCTTGCTGTCTATTTGTGAGCAAGCTGAAGGGTTTAATCTGCGCGACGGCCTTAACCGAGCTCTTTCTGTTTTGGCAACCATAGATTACAAACCTGCGGCGCTAGAAACAACTCAAGAACTTCTGCAGGGCGGCTTGATTCAAGTCGAGGAAGCGATCACTGAGCTTGGTCACCATATCGATAAATTTGAGGCAGACCCTCAAAGACTTCAGGTGGTTGAAGATGAACTGTCGGTAATTTTTCAGTTAGCTCGCAAGCATCGAGTGTCGCCAGACCAGCTAGAAGCGACCCAAACCAGTTTAGAGTCCGAGCTGAAAAGTCTTCTCGGTGGCAGTGAAAATGTCGAGGCTTTACAGTTAAAGCTAGCCGAGTTGTCTGAAAAATATATGGCCCTTGCAAAGAAATTATCCTCTAAACGAAAAGTTGCAGCAAAAACTATGGCGATTGAGATTAATCAACAACTGCAATCCTTATCAATGGAAGGAGCGGAACTACTAATACAACTTTCTCCAAATCCTAGCGATGAATATCGATCTACTGGTTTGGAAGACATTGAGTTTTTATTAGCGAGCAATCCTGGTCAGCCACATAAAATGCTGGCAAAAATTGCCTCTGGTGGCGAGCTGTCAAGAATTAGCCTCGCCATCCAAGTAGTTGCCGCAGGTCATTCAAATATACCCACACTGGTCTTTGATGAGGTCGATGTCGGTATTGGAGGCAGCACTGCAGATGTTGTTGGGAGCTTACTCAAACAGTTGGGTAATCGAGGGCAGGTAATAAGTGTCACTCACCAACCTCAGGTTGCCGCTCATGCCCATCATCATTACTTAGCAAGCAAGACTGTAGAGGGTAACAATACAGAGTCTCTGATGTCGCCCTTAAATCAGCAACAACGGATAGACGAACTTGCGCGCATGTTAGGCGGGGCCACTGTGACAGAACAAACGCTGTCTCATGCATCAGAGCTACTCAGTTTGGCATCATCGTAAATTAGCTGATTGATAAAACTAGTAGATTTTTGGCAAAAAAAACCCCGGTTAATAACCGGGGTTTTTTTTACTACGTTACTATTAAGCTATGCTTCTGGCTCTGACTCAGGAGTAGCGTCTGCAGCAGGAGCAGGTGCTTTCTCAGGCACAGTGCCTTCTTCTATCTGAGCTTCTTTGATCGACAGCTTAACGCGGCCACGGTTATCAATCTCCGTAACCTTAACTCGCACGTCCTGACCTTCTGTCAAGTAGTCCGTGACTTTAGCAACACGCTCTTGCGCGATCTGTGAGATGTGAACTAACCCGTCAGTACCAGGCATGAAGTTAACAAAAGCACCGAAGTCTACAATGCGTACAACTTTACCGTCGTAAATAGTACCTGGCTCTGGGTCAGCAACGATTGCTTTAATAGCATCCATTGCAGCATTCAGACCTTCAGTATCTTCTGAGTAAATCTTCACTGCGCCATCATCATTAATATCAATGGTTGAGTTATGATCTTCACAAAGGCCACGGATAGTCGCACCACCTTTACCAATTACATCACGGATTTTATCTGAATCAATTTGCATAACACCCATACGTGGTGCTGTGTCAGCCACTTCGTCACGCCCGCTGGCAAGTACCTTGTTCATTTCATCCAAAATATGTAGTCGGGCAGTCATGGCTTGCTCTAACGCAATCTCCATGATTTCTTCAGTGATACCTTCAATTTTAATATCCATCTGCAGAGCAGTAATTCCCGCTGCTGTTCCGGCAACTTTAAAGTCCATATCGCCAAGATGATCTTCATCACCTAAGATATCAGTCAAAACGGCAAAGCCTTCGTCTTCTTTAACTAGACCCATAGCAATACCAGCAACCGGTGCTTTTAATGGTACGCCGGCGTCCATTAATGCCAAGCTTGAACCACAAACCGATGCCATAGAGCTAGAACCGTTAGATTCAGTAATCTCAGATACCACTCGCATGGCATAAGGGAACTCTTCAGGATTAGGTAGTACCGCATTGATACCACGACGCGCTAAACGTCCATGACCTACTTCACGACGGCTAGTAAAGCCGATACGGCCACATTCGCCAACTGAGTAGGGAGGGAAGTTATAGTGCAACATGAACGGATCATCACGACGGCCTTCAAGCGCATCAATCATTTGAGAGTCACGAGTAGAGCCCAGGGTTGCAGCAACGATCGCCTGAGTTTCACCACGAGTGAACAGCGAAGAACCATGCACCTTAGGAAGAATACCCACTTCAACGTTAATACCACGAACTGTTTTAGTGTCACGGCCGTCAATCCGTGGCTCGCCACGAATAATTCTGCCACGTACTACTTTCTTTTCAAGCTTCTTAAACGCATCTTTAATGTCGTCTACTGACGTACCATCTTCAGAGGCTAATTCCGCATAAGCGCGATCACGCAGAGCGTTTACACTGACCACTCGCTCTTGTTTATCAACAACCTGATAAGCCGCATCAACCTCAGCGCCTACTAAGTTGTGTAACGCTTCTTTAAGTTCAGCGTTCTCAACTTCACCCTGCCAATCCCAACGAGGCTTTCCAGCTTCATCGGCAAGTTGCTGGATAACGCTAATTACTGTTTGCATTTCTTGGTGAGCAAAAAGAACACCGCCTAACATGATATCTTCTGATAACTCACTGGCCTCAGACTCAACCATAAGAACAGCATCTTTAGTACCCGCTACAATCATATCAAGTGACGATCCTGCCAGCTCACTATAAGTTGGGTTCAGAAGATAGCCAGACTCTTCGGTATAACCAACCCGAGCACCACCAATAGGCCCATTAAAGGGAATACCAGAGATTGAAAGGGCAGCCGATGTTCCGATCATTGCAGCAATATCTGGATCGATATTTTTCTCTGCTGAAATAACAGTACAGACAACCTGAACTTCATTCTTAAAGCCATTAGGGAAAAGAGGACGAATTGGACGGTCAATCAATCTTGAGGTCAGAGTCTCTTTCTCGTTAGGTCGACCTTCACGCTTGAAAAATCCACCCGGGATCTTACCCGCAGCATAAGCTTTCTCAACGTAATGCACACCTAGCGGGAAAAAATCCATACCTGCTTTGGCTTCTCTTGCGCCAACCACAGTACAAAGTACTGAAGTATCATCGATTGAACATAAAACAGC
>CESI01015587.1_pt1 | contig 13633 bp, 16 predicted proteins | sample 356301 | NCBI WGS metagenome assembly CESI01 (sample SAMEA2621423, study PRJEB7988) | marine metagenome | biome: marine biome (ENVO:00000447); feature: deep chlorophyll maximum layer (ENVO:xxxxxxxx); material: "saline water (ENVO:00002010), including plankton (ENVO:xxxxxxxx)" | depth 40 m | reverse complement strand
GGTCACGCCCAGTCGCTGCAGCTCGGCGACAATGGGTTCAAGGCCTTCTTTATGAAAAACGGAAATCAGTGCGGATTGAATGCGGCGAGGAGCGTTCATGAGGCTTAGGGTCAGAGGATTTGGTAATGACAAAACTACAATTAAACCCGAAACCATAGCGCGTTTCATGCCCCTCGAATTAGCTTTGTTGACATGTTATGGTTGCGCCTTATCGGGGAGAGTTTTGCATTTGCTTGGTCTGCTATTGTGACCAACCGTTTGCGAACGTTTCTGTCCTTGCTGGGCGTGATGGTTGGAATCTTTATGATCACCGCTGTTTTTGCCGTAGTGGATTCCTTGGAGGACGGTCTAAAAGACACATTTAACATCCTGGACGATGAAGTTCTCTTCGTGCAAAAATGGCCGTGGTCATTTGGTGAAGACTATCCTTGGTGGAAGTACGTCCAACGGAGGGAAGTGAGTCTGAGCGATATGGATTTGCTTGCCGATCGCCTCAATCTTGCTGAAGACGTTGTTTTTCAGTCCAACGCGGCTTTGTCTTTGGAGTCTCAGAACAGCCGAATGGATGCAGTTGGTGTTGCGGCTGTTTCCGAGGGGTATGAGAATGTTATTGCTTTGGACATTGCAAATGGCCGTTATTTCTCGCCAATGGAGGTCGCTGCAGGTCGCAGTGTTGCCGTCGTTGGATACGACGTTGCCTTGGAGTTGACAGGCAAGGATGACCCATTGGGCGAATCGATCGAGGCGCGGGGACAACGAATTGAGATCGTTGGTGTTTTTGCGAAACAAGGGGTTTCAATGGTGAACGACGGATTTGACCGTGCCATTGTGATTCCCGCAAAATTTGGTCACCGCATCATGGATTTTGGACAAGCGACCCAGATCATGGTAAAGCCCAAGTACGGAGTCAGCACAGCTGAGCTCTCTGATGAAATCGTGCAGCAGTTTCGGTCTGTTCGGCGATTGAGACCAACAGAGGAAGCGGATTTTTCGATCAATCAAATCGGGATGTTGACGTCAATACTGGATTCGATTTTTCAACAGGTGGAATACGGCGGTTGGTTCATTGGCATCTTTGCCATTTTAGTCGGATGCTTCAGTGTAGCAAACATTATGTTCGTAAGTGTCCGTGAGCGCACCAGAATTATCGGTGTGCAAAAGGCCATGGGGGCGAAATCGACATTTATTTTGATGCAGTTTTTGTTCGAGGCTGTTGCCTTGTGCGTAATTGGGGCAATCTTTGCTCTGCTTGCCATCGAGGCAATTGTTGCGGTAGTGAATGCCATCGACATTGGTTTTGTGATGGTGGTGCGCTCCTCAAGAATTATCATTGCTCTGAGTGTTGCTATTACATCAGGTTTGGTCGCGGGCTTGGCACCTGCTCGAAAAGCCGCGCGAATGGAACCTGTAGAGGCCATGAGGTCGAATGGATAGGACGCTTCCGTTTCAGAATTGTAAATTTGATCATGCGAAGGATATTGATAGCTGGAGCGAACGGTCAATTGGGGTCCCGACTGAGTGAGTTTGAATTGCCGCTCGGGTTCGAATTGATCGTCTGTGACCGACAGATGTTGGACGTTACCGACGTGGCCTCCATTGAGCGCGCGCTGGATTCCCATAGGCCTGATGTGATTGTGAATGCAGCTGCTTTTACGGCCGTGGATCGAGCTGAGGAAGAAGCGGAATTGGCGCGGAAAATTAACGGAACGGCGCTTCAGTATCTGGCGGAACGGTGCGTTGCACATAGCGTCGATTTGATTCATGTGAGTACAGATTACGTTTTTGACGGCAATAAAAATGATCCGTATCAAACGGATGATGAACCATCGCCTGCGGGTGTTTATGGCCATTCCAAATGGGAGGGGGAAAAAGCGGTGGTCAAGGCATTTGTTGATAGCAATCGATGTCGATTTTGGATTTTTCGCGCGGCTTGGCTGTACGATTCACGGGGTCAGAACTTTGCTCAAACAATAATTCGACTCGGCGAGTCTGGAAAATCGCTGAAAATTGTGAACGACCAATGGGGAGCCCCCGCAGCTGCAGGTCCGTTTGCGGCATTGCTTATGCAAGTGGCGAAGAACCCGAATCTGCTCAAATCGGGCACGTGGCATTACGGAACATCTGGGCCGACTACATGGTACGATTTTGCACAAGCTATTTTTGAGCATAAAAATTTGCAGGTTGACACAATTCCATGCAGTACCGACGCGTATCCTACTTTGGCGAAGCGCCCGGTCTATTCTTATTTGGATCCCGTTCCCTTGATGGAAGCATTGGGAAGAGATCCAGAAGATTGGAAAGATCAGATGCACCGAATACTTTAATCGCAGTAAAACATGGATGGAGAAGCATTGAAGGCCATGGCTCAACAGCGAGCGAAGGCATGGACAGAGCTCCCTTATGATGAGTTGACTCGTCAGGAAGTAAAGGATATGTTGGCTGCCGATGGAGAGGCCTTGGTGGAGTCATTTTATACGGATTTAGAATTTGGAACGGGAGGATTGCGCGGGCTTATGGGGCCAGGGACCAATCGTATAAATCGATATACGGTTGCGCAGGCAACACAGGGATTGGCTCAGTATGTTTTGAAGACGAAACCTGAAGGCGCCCGAGTGGCTATTGCTCATGACTCACGCAATGGGAGTCCAGTTTTTGCTCGTGTTGCCGCTGAGGTGCTGGCTGGAAATGGAATAGAAGTATACTTATTTCCGGCATTACGACCAACGCCGCAATTGTCTTTTACCGTGCGTCATTTGGAATGCACTTCGGGCATTGTCATCACCGCCAGCCACAATCCCAAGGAGTACAATGGCTACAAGGTTTATTGGAACGATGGAGGACAGATTGTTCCACCTCATGACCAGGGGATTATTGCAGAAGTGCGCGGAGTGAACGGACCCAATGCAGTGAATTGGGGGCAAGATGAGGATTCGCAGCGTCGCATTTTCATCACGAGTTCTTCCACGGATGATGCCTATTTGAAAACGGTTACAGATCTCCGCATGGATGAAGATCTCATTGAAAACGGCTCGGATTTTCCTATTGTTTACACCCCACTGCACGGGACGGGTTCAGTTTCTGTTATTCCAGCCTTGGCCAAAGCAGGTTTTCGAAATGTGCACATCGTGCAGAGTCAGCGAGAGCCTGACGGGAATTTCCCTACCGTTCACAGCCCGAATCCGGAGGAAGGAGCTGCGCTTTCTGCGGCAATTGACTTGGCGAAAAACGTCAATGCAAAGCTTGTTTTGGGCACGGACCCAGATTCTGATCGGGTGGGCATTGCGGTTCCAGATGCCGATGCGGATGGCGGATGGCGTCTATTAAATGGCAATGAAACAGGTGCTTTGTTGGTGGACTATGTCCTAAGCGGCCGCACCGCCAACGGCACTCTAAAGCCTGGGTTTGATTTCGTGGCCAAAACCATTGTCACTTCAGATCTGATGGGAGAAATAGGCAAAGCGGCTGGCCTAGATGTGCGCGAAACGCTAACGGGATTCAAATGGATTGCGGCAGCTATTCGTGAACAAGAAGGCAAAGGTCGCTTTGTAGTAGGTGGTGAGGAGAGCTATGGATACATGATTGGTGATGCGGTGCGGGATAAGGATGCTGTAGCAGCGGTCTGTTTGATCTGCGAGATGGCACATTTAGCTGAACGCGAAGGAATGGATATGTTGGACCGTCTGGAACGCATTCATCGCACGCATGGTGCTTTTCGCGAGGCGCTAATTTCACAGACCAAACAAGGGCGTGTGGGTAAGGAGGAAATTGCGCAGCAAATGGAGTCTTTTCGTTCCAATCCTCCGGCTGAGTTGGGTGGCGAACGCGTCGTTGAATTGAAGGATTACCAATCGCAAATCCGAACGAGTTTGAAAGATGGGTCGTCTCACCCCATCGACTTGCCGTCTTCCAATGTGATTCAAATGATTACGGACAAAGGGTCGATTGTAACTGCTCGACCGAGCGGTACTGAGCCAAAAATAAAATTTTATTTTTCCGTTCGCATGGCGAAGTCTGAACTGGCTTCGGCTTCGAGTTATACCGAGGCAATGCTCAGCCTTGACGCACAAATCCAATCTTTAAAAATTGCGCTTGGTGTAAGTTGATTCATTTAGGGATTGCCCTCGAGTTGCTCTATACCTTGTTCTACCTTGTCTTGTAAGCGTTCCACTTCGTCTTGCATTCGTCCCCGCATCTCTTCCCACGGTGTAGCTCGGTCCATCTCCGGAATAATCCATTCGACTGCTGTCTCTACTGATGGGTAGAGGATCGATTCTTCAGCGGCTCCCTTGGGTAGCCAGTTTCTCGGTCCAAACACACCATCAAGGGCAAATGTCATGATGGAAAGCAATAAGATCATTTGGAACGCGCCGAGCGCCATTCCTGCGAGTTTGTTGATCAACCCGAGCGCAGTTAGATCGACCATTTTCTCGATGATTTTCGCGATGAAGTGAACGCCGATTACAACGAGAACAAAGGTCAAAACAAATGCTGTCACCTGCACGCTCGTTTCAGACCAATTCACTTCTTTGTTTAGCCAGCTTGCCAAGCCCTCCGACCCATGAAACCCGGCGAAAGTACCTGCAACTAAGGCAAAAAGCGAGGCGATTTTAACAATAAAACCCTTTTGAAACCCTCGGAATAAGGCCCACGCGAAGGAGATTCCAATGATGGCGTCCAAGGCTCCAATATCACTTGCATTCATGTTTCGAATGTAAGGCCTCAACTCCTGCCTACCTTTGGATGTATGACAAATTCTACGCCATTGACTATTCGTGTTGCCACCCTGCAGGATATGCCTGCTGTGCACGCACTCATTGTTGAACTCGCCGTCTACGAGCGTGCGGGGGACGAAGTGGATACTACGGTGGAGCAATTGATGTACGACGGGTTTGGGCCGAATCGTATCTTCGAATTGTTTGTCTCTGAGTGGGAAGGAACACTGGTGGGGATGGCCCTTTGGTATACCAAATACAGCACCTGGAAAGGCAAGTGTGGCTTTCTGGAAGATTTGGTGGTGCGGGATTCACACCGGGGAAAAGGCATCGGCCGCGCGCTATTTAATGCGGTAGCCCAAGCATGCGTGGAGCGCGATTTCGGCAGGATGGAGTGGCAGGTTTTGGACTGGAACGAACCCGCTATTGGCTTCTACAAAAAGTTAGGCGCTGAATTGGATCCGGAATGGTTGAATGGCAAACTCACGCGAGTAGGACTTCAGGCATTTATTGCTGAGTCTTGAAAACGCAATCAGACGGCTTCGTTTCAAAATTCGTTCTGCAGCTTCCTAATACTCATCCTCGTTAAAGAAGAAGTCTTCTTTGCTCGGATAGTCGGGCCAGATGTCTTCGATGGTTTCGAAAGCATCCCCCTCGTCCTCAAGTTGCTGCAAGTTTTCGACCACCTCGAGAGGTGCGCCGGTGCGCATCGCAAAGTCAATTAACTCGTCTTTGGTAGCTGGCCAAGGCGCGTCTTCTAAATAGGAAGCCAATTCGAGAGTCCAATACATAATGCTAGTACTTGAGCGCGCAAAAATAGAAGAATCGAGATGAGATGCAAGAAAAGAGGCCTTAAAGAATACAAAAAGATGAGAATCGCTTGAAAACCCGTCACTTATTAGGCTTCCAAGGGATTTCGTCCACACTAAATTGAACATGGAGTTGCCGGCTCCAAACGAAAAATACATCGCTTAATCGGTTCAAATAGGGAAGGATCCCGTCAGGGACTTCAGCATGCCGCGCCAAAGTAATGACCCTCCGTTCCGCCTTTCGACAGGTCACCCGGCATGCATGGCAAGCGGAGATCGCGGGATGTCCACCGGGTAATAAAAAGTTCTTGAGCTCGGGAAGGGATTGGCTGATTCTATCCATCCAAACTTCCATTTCGTCTACGCGTTTTTCAGGAAGGTCAGGCAAGTGCTTCGCCATGGAATCATCGGTGGTGGCCAGGTGACTTCCCAACGTGAAGACATCTGACTGGAGTTTCTGCAACCACTTTAAGCCGCTATTATCCTCAGAGAATCCATCGGACGAACAGAGAGTGCCCATTGCGGTATTTAGCTCATCCAGTGTGCCGTATGCCTCAATTCGCATGTCGTCCTTGTCCACGCGTTGCCCCCCAAACAAGGAAGTGGTGCCGTCGTCGCCGGTGCGGGTGTATATGCGCATTTATCAATCTTTCTAGTATGCAAGCTACGAAGCCCGCTCCAGAAGACTAACTTTGGGGGTGTAGCAGTACACTGCAGCGTCACGATTCACAGCACCCATAGCAGCAACGTCCATTTTTTCGCTCGATGATGAACCAGAAGGATCAGAAACAAAACCGATATGATGAAGCCTATATGCGCATGGCGACAGAATGGGCTCAATTGTCACATTGTACGCGCAAGCAGGTCGGTGCGCTCATTGTAAAAGACCGAATGATCATCGCTGATGGCTTCAATGGATCGCCCACGGGATTCCCAAATGTCTGCGAAAATGATGCCGGGGAGACCCATTGGTATGTTTTGCATGCAGAGGCGAATGCCATCACCAAGTTGGCACGTTCCAACAACAGTGCTGTGGGTTCAACCTTGTACATAACCCTTTCGCCTTGCCGCGAATGTGCCAAATTGATTCATCAGGCGGGCATTAGTCGCTTGGTTTTTCGGAACAAGTATAAGGATCACCAGGGCCTTGATTTCCTGCGCCAAGCTGGAGTGGAATTGGTTCACCTCGAACAACCTAGTGCGTAAACCGGTTATCAGTTTAGCTTCCAAATGAAACCTTCTACACCCCCGCAAACCCGTGCTAAAACTGCGCCTTCATGGCAGCCAGTTGCTTATGCTGCGGTGTTGATTTTGGGGGTTTATATCGGTCTCTCGTCTGGGACTGATTCAACAGGAACTTTCGCCCCAGGTTCGTCACGAAACGCTTTGAATGGAGTTTTGGATCGCGTAGAAAAAACTTATGTTGATCCGGTGATGCGCGAGGAGCTCGAGCAAGTAGCTCTTGATGCTATTCTAGAAGAACTAGATCCTCACACGTTGTTTTTCTCTTCCAAGGAATTGGCAGATATGGCAGAGCCTATGGAGGGTAATTTTGAAGGTATTGGTGTGGAATTTATCATCCAGGATGATACCTTAATGGTAGTTGCAGCTATTCCGGGTGGACCCGCTGAGAAAGCAGGTGTACTTGCCGGAGACCGAATTTTGGAAGTGGATTCCATTCCGATTTCAGGTTCAGAATTGGACAATCGCAAAGTGATGGAGTTACTGAAAGGCCCGCGCAATACAAAAGTGAGGGTTGGGGTTCCACGTGGCGATGGGCTGGAACAAATTGTCCTGAAACGCGACCGGATACCCATTCATAGTGTTGTGTCGGCTTTTGCCATTGATTCTGTTCGAGGCTACATAAAGGTTGTTCGATTTGCGCAAAACACCGCGCAGGAGTTTGAAGAGGCTATGGTGCAATTGGAGCGAGCGGGATTGAAGCAAGTGATTGTGGATTTGCGCGGCAACGGAGGAGGGTATTTAAACGCTGTTGTTCCCATGGTGGAGGCATTCCTTGACAAAGGGCAGTTGGTGGTTTATACGGAGGGTGAGCATGTTCCGAAGCGAACGTACAAGGCTAGAAATGACGGACGTTGGCAGGATTGGGACGTGGCCGTTTTGGTGGATGAATCTTCAGCATCGGCGAGTGAAATTTTTGCGGGAGCCATGCAGGATCACGATCGCGGCATAATTGTTGGCCGGCGAACCTTTGGCAAGGGACTTGTCCAAGAAGAATTCTCGATATCAGACCTCGGGGCTTTGCGGCTTACGGTTGCGCGCTTTTATACCCCTACTGGGAGAGCAATTCAAAAGCCTTATGGCAGTGACGTGGATTACGGAGATGACTATTTTATGCGATACGAACGAGGCGAATTGTTTGAAGCCGACAGTATGTTAAATGCCGACACAGATTCGTTGGTTTTTCGAACGCCGCAAGGCAAAATCGTGAAGAGCCTCGGGGGCATAACCCCGGATGTTTTTGTTCCGCTTGATACATCGGGAATGTCGAGCCTCATGTCAAAATTGAGTTGGTCGGGAGTGCTCAGAGATGCCGCTTTTTCTTTCGTTGATGCCCACCGTTCGAATTGGTTTGTAGAGGACAAAGAACCTGAAAATCCTGAAATCTGGACAGATGCAGGCTGGAACCACTTGATGAATGCAGCCCGTGAAGGCGGATTTGATATTCCGACACTTCGCTCTTCCGAACGCTCATTGTTGAAACAACGCTTTGCCTCACAGGTTCTTCGGAATGCCTCCGGGGAATCCGCATTTCATGAGTATTCAGTACAATTTGATCAAGAGTTCCAGAAAGCGATATATTGGCTGAAAAACACAGACGCTATTATCATCATCGACGGTCAGTTATCTTTGCAATTGGACAACAACAAACATTAATACAAAAAATCATGGTTTTTGAACTCCCAGCTTTGCCTTATGCTTATGACGCCCTTGAACCGCACATCGATGCGCGTACAATGGAAATACACCACGGAAAGCACCACGCGGGCTACACCAGCAAGCTGAATGCTGCTGTCGCTGGCACTGAAATGGAAGGGAAATCCATCGACACATTGCTCGCCCAACATTCGGATCATGCGGGTGTGCGCAACAACGGTGGCGGTTTCTTCAACCATACATTGTTTTGGAGTGTTATGTCTCCAAACGGCGGCGGATCACCGAGTGGTGATTTGGCAGCGGCCATCGATGGTGAACTCGGTGGAATGGAGAAATTTCAGCAGTCATTTGCGCAAGCAGCTGCAACACGATTTGGATCGGGATGGGCATGGCTTTGCGTCAAGGATGGCAAATTGGAGGTTTGCTCTTCTGCCAATCAAGACAACCCTTTGATGCCAGGAGTAGGCTGTGGGGGGACACCCATTTTAGGACTGGACGTTTGGGAGCACGCGTATTACTTGAATTACCAAAATCGTCGCCCTGATTACATCGCTGCATTCTTCAATGTGATTGATTGGAATGCCGTAGCTGATCGTTATCAAGCTGCACGGGGGTGAAGCAATACCTCATTCTTGTGGCTGGTGGTACGGGCACGCGCATGCAACAGCCGGTTGCAAAGCAATTTCTCTTGTTGAAGGGTCGACCACTTATGTGGTGGACCCTTCAACGCTTTCGGGAAGCCTTGGGCCAAGAATTAGAGGTCGTTTTGGTCCTTCATGAAAGTTTGGTGCAGGAGTTTCACAACTTGGAAAATCAATACGGCTCAGCCGGAGTGAAGCACGTGGTTGTTGGGGGAGTAGAACGTTGGCATTCAGTGCTCAATGGCCTTCATACATTACCAGATGCAGGGGTTGTTGGCATTCATGATGCAGTACGTCCTTTTGTGTCAGTCTCCACGATTCAGGCCTGCTATGAGACGGCGGCCTCTTCGGGATCGGCTGTGCCGGTGGTCCCAGTAAAAGACAGCATTCGAGAAGTACATGGCGCGGGATCACATGCGGTGGTGCGGGACCGATTGCGTGCAGTACAAACGCCTCAATGTTTCGATATTCAGTCTCTAAAGGAGGCTTATGGCACAGGTTTTCGCGAAGAATTCACAGATGATGCGAGCGTATTTGAGTATGCAGGACGTTCCATCCATTTGGTAGATGGCGATTTTCAAAACATCAAGATCACAACACCAGAGGACTTGATTGTGGCTCGCGCTTTTGTAGAGAGTAATTCTTCAGACTGATCAGTTTACGGGATGACGTTCGGGCCAAGGTGATTGGTCACGTATCCAGCGGATCCCATATATGCCTACTGCCAAAGCAGCAGCAGCGAATCCGTAATCACCGAGTTCCCAGGGACTGCTGTCATTCATTTCCTGTTGTATGAATGTTTCGCCAAAGATGGCGGCCATGACGATAGCTCCAGCATTGTTGAAGAAGTGCGCTGCGATTGCAGGCCAAAGGCTCCCGCTGTAAACCACGAGGTAGCCTAATCCTGCTCCAATGATCATGCGGGGCAAGAATCCATGAAACTGCATGTGTATGGCGCTGAATAAAAATGCGCCCATCCAGACGCCTGCATGGATATTATTCGTCCACCGTGCGGTCAGCGGTTGAATGATCCCGCGAAAGGCGAATTCCTCGCAGATTGAGGGCAACAAGGCGACAGTGATAAGCGTTGCTGGGAATTGCCAACTGGCATCAAAAGTGAGAAGCGACGCGGTGACTTCAGCTGCCACTGACTCATAATGATTGATCGATTGAGCCAATGCGTCAGGCATGAACTCGAGGAGCATTCCATTCGCTCGAAACGTAAGGTCAATGAGAGGTTGAGCTGCTACTGCCATTGCCACAGCGCAAAGCCACCAGCCTGGCTTCGGTAAAGAGAGATTGAGGAAGGTTCGTCCCGCAAACAATCGGTGAGCCAACCATGCCATGAGTCCAAAGGATAGCAATTGATTGGCTCCATTGATGATGAGGTTATAAATCTTGCCTTCCTCTGAATCGGCATCATTGGCGAATGCAAAAGCCTGTTCGACAGAGTGCCCTAATACGCTTGCTAACAAAGCGAATCCAGCACCAGATGCGACAGCCATACCCACGAGTACCATGCAAAAAAAGAAAATCAATTGCCCAAAAGGGTGCATTGTTTGGAAGGCGGTTCGGATCATGGCTTAATTTTGCAAGAGGGTATAACCAGTCTGCAAGTTCGTGGATTGAATGGAAATGTCCACATCAAAGAAAAAATGGTCCGCATCGCCGACATCGATATTGCAGAATTTCCTTTGCTCCTTGCGCCGATGGAGGATGTAAGTGACCCGCCGTTTCGCGCACTTTGCAAGAAGTATGGTGCAGATTTGATGTATACCGAATTCATCAGTTCCGAGGGGTTGATTCGAGACGCTGCAAAGAGCAGAGCGAAGCTTGATATATTTGAATATGAGCGTCCGGTGGGGATTCAAATTTTTGGGAGTGAAATTGAATCCATGCGGAAGGCAACAGCCATCACCGAACAAGCGCAACCGGATATAATTGACATCAATTACGGCTGTCCGGTGAAGAAGGTCGCATGCAAAGGTGCTGGTGCAGGCATATTGCAAGACATTCCCAAGATGGTCGCAATGACCAAGGAAATTGTCAACAGCACTTCGCTTCCGGTCACCGTGAAGACTCGCCTCGGTTGGGATGATCAATCCAAGTTTATTGTTGAAGTTGCAGAACGCCTCCAAGATGTTGGCATTAAGGCCATTAGTATCCACGGCCGAACCCGTGCTCAGATGTACAAGGGCGAGGCAGATTGGAGCCTAATTTCTCAAGTCAAAAACAATCCGCGAATCCATATCCCTGTCTTTGGCAATGGCGACATCAATTCGCCGCAAAAAGCGGTGCAATACAAAGAACGCTATGGCGTAGATGGCATCATGATTGGACGTGCAAGCATTGGAGCCCCATGGGTTTTTCGTGAGATTAAGCACTTCATGGCGACCGGTGAACTATTGGATCCACCGGACATGGCAGAACGGGTTGCGGTGGCAAGGGAACATTTTGACAAAGGCGTGGAATGGAAAGGCGAACGATTGGGAATTGTAGAAATGCGGCGGCATTATGCGAATTACTTTAAAGGATTGCGCGACTTCAAGTCTCATCGCTTGGATTTGGTAACGCTGGATGAAGTGAGTGCAGTCCGAGATAAACTGGATGCTTTAGCGACCATGCCGTTTGAAAAAGCGATTTGAATCGCCGTTTTCCGCTGCGGCTATACGAACCTATGGACAAGATTTCGAACCATCCAACCTGAGCCAATGCCACCGATGACGACGACGACGGTTAATGTGCCAATTACGTCGAGTGCCTCAAGCGCAACAGGGTAGGATGGGATGACAGAGCCGTGCAGTTTCACCCAGCCATAATGCTGCTGACCAAGGACGAGCAGCACCCCTAGTAAAGTGCCGGTTACGGCGCCAATGGTGTTAATCATTACCCCTTGAAGGGCAAAGACCTGCTCCAGCTTCCATCCTGTGAGTCCCATTGCATTGAGTACTTCCATGTCTTGTCGCTTGTCCAATAGCATCATTGTGAGCGATGCCATGACGTTGAATGCAGCGACAACCAAAATGAAACTAAGAATGAAAAAAGTCGCCCATTTTTCCGCGCGATTTGTTTGAGTGATCAATTTGTTTTTCTCCGAACGCGTGCGCACCGCAGCCTTTAGACCACTTGCGAGCAATCCGGACCGGATGGAGCTCGCTGCTTCCGTTTCCGATATCCCCGAGGCCAAGCCCAGTTCAAACCGAGACACGACCGAGTCCCGGGCGAAAAGCTGGCGTGCAAATGCGAGAGGTGCTAGAATATATTTTCGGTCAATTTCGGCGTTGACAGAAAAGACATCACAAACAAATGCCCGCTCTGAGTGGAATGCCCGCTCTTTGTAACGGGTCAGTTTTTTTCCTCTAATCGGTGCTCGCAGCAGCAGTGATGGCCGCTGTCCATCGTCATTGATGGAATTTAATCCCAGGATATTCTTGACACCTAGCCCTGCGATGATGCATGTAGAAGCCTCATCCCAATTCGGGTCCCAGGTACCCGAGCGTACGGAAGAAGCAATGGGAGTGGCCTGCAATAATTTGGAGTCAAAAGCCAATACCGTGCAGATATGGGGTTGATTTCCACTCCAAGAGACAACAGCTTCGTCTTCAATAACGGGCGCGATTGCACTTAAAACGGGTGTGTTTGATTCGGGGCCAAAGGATTGTTCGAGCCAGTGACCAATGCTTTCGGGCAATGCTGAGCCCGATGCAGGAACAATAGCTACCGGAGCGTCAAGGGTGCCAAACAGCTCTGAAACGACGGATTCAATGCCATTGAATGCGCTCAATATGGCGATCATCGCGGCAGTTACCGCCGCAATCACAAACATAGAAATGCCTGAGATGAGGTGGGTCAAGCTCCGGGATCGACGTGCCCAGGCGTACCGCCATGCAAGACGAAATGGGAGTTTCACGGCAGTGATTTTATTTTTTTAGCGCGTTATTGATGGACTCATAATAATCGATGCTGTCGTCGAGATAGAAGTTCAACTCAGGAATAATCCGGACTTGTTTTCCAATTTTATCACTCAGCGCTTTTCGCACACGCCACCCTTGTTGTCTCACCGCTTCTAAGGCTATCTTTTTGTCCGGTACGGCCATGAAACTGAGATAAACTCTTGCCAATCCGAGGTCAGGCGACATCCTCACTTGCGTCACAGAAATAAACATACCCCCCAACCAGGCGCTTGCGTTTTGCTGGAATATTACACTTAAATCACGCCGGATGAGTTCGGCGACTTTTTCTTGTCTTATGGCTGCCATGATGCAAAGGTCGCAAAGTCAGAGCAACTCCCGCATGGCTGGTCTCATTCAATAAAGAAAGTTTTGATACGGGTATCGTTTGACGTGAATCAATTTGACGGCTTCGAACACTTTAAGACGGAGTTCCTCTAATCCAGTTTTTTGAATCGCTGAAATGAAAATCACTTCTCGATCTACGCGCTCAAAACGTTCACGAAGCCCCTCAACTTGATCTTCTCTGGTGGGTCCAAAGGGTTCTTCGATGAGGCGATCGATTTTATTGAAAACAAGCATTGAAGGCTTGTCTGCGCTACCGATTTCAGCCAATGTGCTTT